>OGYF01000179.1_pt1 | contig 72017 bp, 64 predicted proteins | sample 1576451 | NCBI WGS metagenome assembly OGYF01 (sample SAMEA3541505, study PRJEB24748) | human gut metagenome | biome: human gut; feature: human-associated habitat; material: faeces | place: China | collected 2012
ATCCTGTCTATGTGCAGGCAGACCTTGATGTGTACGAATTTTTCAAAAGTCAAGGTACAGTCATTGTCAATGACGTTGCCGATTTTACGGGCATGAACGGCTGCTATCTGTATCAAGGGCGAGATGTAAAGGCCAGCAAGAAAAACGACTTAAAAGACCAAATGCTGGTACTGGCTCCCCATGAGGGTATCGTCCCCTCCGACACCTGGCTGACCTGCCGCAAGAAGCTGATGAACAACATGAAAATCCAGTCTGCCCGGAAAGCCACCCACACATGGCTGGCAGGAAAAATCAAGTGCGGGAATTGCGGGTATGCTCTTATGAGTATCTACAATCCCTCCGGCAAACAGTATCTCCGCTGCACGAAACGGCTGGACAATAAAAGCTGTCCTGGCTGTGGGAAAATCATCACTTCGGAACTGGAAGCGGTTGTTTATCAGCAGATGGTAAAGAAGCTGGCAAGCTACAAGACGCTGACAGGAAAAAAGAAAGCGGCAAAGGCAAACCCGAAAATCACCGCCCTGCAAGTGGAACTTGCCCATGTAGACAGCGAGATTGAAAAGCTGGTGGACAGTCTGACGGGGGCAAACAATGTCCTGTTCTCCTATGTGAATGTGAAGATAGCGGAACTGGACGGGCGCAAGCAGGAACTTCTGGCAAGGATAGCGGAGTTGACTGTGGAGGCCATCAGCCCGGAACAGGTCAGCCAGATTTCCGGCTACCTCGATACCTGGGAGAATGTATCTTTTGATGACAAGCGGCGTGTGGTGGATTTGATGATCACCACCATAGCCGCCACAAGCGACAGCTTGAACATCACATGGAAAATCTGACTGGCGGCACCCCTCCCGTCAGATACCTACCCTGTGTAGTCCCTTGTAAACTGTACTTTGCCATTCATTACAAATTTTGAATGAAGTTTTATATAAATTGCATTTTTGCACCGCAGTACAGCTAAATTCACTTGATTTTCTTAAATTTTTGAAACTTTTATAAATTCACTTGCATTTTTATGCGCGGTATATTAAAATATTTGGCATTGGCGGCGGGATATATTTTTTGTTTTTATTTTATCGCCGCAAATCGTTTTGGGAGTGATAATATGAGCTATATTGACGACATGATACTTCACGTTCAGCAGAAAAACTCGACTCAGCCGGAGTTTGTTCAGGCTGCGACGGAGGTTCTCGATTCCATTCGCCCGGTTGTCGAGGCGAACAGGACATATCAGGATTGGGCGCTGCTCGAAAGGCTCGTTGAGCCGGAGAGGGCGACGGTTTTCCGCATCTCGTGGGCGGACGACGCGGGCAAGGTTCACACAAACCGCGGCTACCGAGTCCAGTTCAACAGCGCGATAGGTCCGTATAAAGGCGGTCTGCGCTTCCACCCCTCAGTCAACATGAGCATTATAAAATTTCTCGGCTTCGAGCAGATATTCAAAAATTCGCTGACCGGACTTCCCATTGGCGGCGGCAAAGGCGGCTCGGACTTCGACCCCAAGGGCAAGAGCGAGATGGAGATAATGCGCTTCTGCCAGAGCTTCATGACCGCGCTCTACCGCGTCATAGGCCCGAACACCGATGTTCCCGCGGGCGATATCGGAGTCGGCGGGCGCGAAATCGGCTACATGTTCGGCCAGTACAAGAGAATAACCGGGCAGTACGAGGGCGTGCTCACGGGCAAGGGGCTCTCGTTCGGCGGCTCGCTCGCGAGAACCGAGGCGACCGGCTACGGCCTTGTATATCTCGTTGAGGAGATGCTCAAGAATCACGCGAACTCGATCGAGGGCAAGACGATCGTCGTCTCCGGCTCGGGCAACGTCGCAACCTACGCCATAGAGAAGGCTCTGAGCCTCGGCGGAAAGGTGGTAACTGCGAGCGATTCGAGCGGATTCGTCTATGACCCGGACGGCATCGATGTTGAGACGCTCAAGCAGATAAAAGAAGTCCGCCGCGCAAGGATAAGCGAATATATCAAAGAGCGCCCGAACGCGAAATTTTACGAGGGCAAAAAGGTCTGGGGCGTACCCTGCGACATAGCTCTCCCGTGCGCCACGCAGAACGAGCTCGGAGCCGAGGACGCAAAAGAGCTGATAAAGAACGGCTGCATCGCAGTCGGCGAGGGTGCGAACATGCCCTCGACTACGGAAGCTACAGAAGTTTTCCTGCAAAGCAAGATTCTCTTTGCCCCCGGCAAGGCGGCAAACGCGGGCGGCGTCGCGACCTCCGCGCTCGAGATGAGCCAGAACAGCGCGCGCGTCAGCTGGCCGTTTGAAAAGGTCGATCACCAGCTCAACAATATTATGATAAATATCTATCACAACATGGCAAACGCCGCAAAGGAATACGGACACGAGGACAACTTCGTTGTCGGCGCGAACATCGCGGGCTTCCTCAAGGTCGCCGATGCAATGATGGCGCAGGGAATAGTGTAAAAAATATAACAAATCGGGGCTGCCGCACTAAGTTAAATGCGGCAGCCCCGTAATTTCATTTTATCTTTTATTCTTCCGTCTTTATTCCCTTATCCTTGAACAAATTTTTCAGGCGTTCAGTCGACGATGAGCTGAGTGCGGTCTTCGAAAGTATGAACGCACTGTCTGCGGCGATATAGATATAAAAAGCGTGCTTCGTGATGCAGACTTTCTGTATCTTTGAATAAGGGATGATGCGCTTTATGCTCTTTTCGCCGTGCTCGATAAGCTCCAGCTTATCCTCGTAGAAATCGAACTCCTGCTCGGCGAAGAACGACTTGTCGAGCTTTTTGAACGCCCTGTATGGCGCTAAATATTGGATATAGGCATATGCCGCCGCACAGAGCACGAGAACGGCGCTCACGACATAGAGAAAGATATTGCCGCCGACCTTCACAAAGCTCACTATAACAGCCGCGGCGCAGGCGAGCAGAAGCCAGCCGGTCGCACCCGAAAAGCGGGTCTTTCTGCGCTTGCTGTCCGTATAATGGACATATTTAAGATACGAGCCAAATGTGTTTTTGCAGTTTGCAGTAACTATAAGCATATATTTCTCCGTTTTCAGTCCATACCGAGCGCGTGCTCAAGATTTTTTCCGAGTATTCCCTCTTTCGCCTCTTCGGAGATATCGAGGGAGATTATTCTGTTTATCAGCGCTTTTGCGTAGTCAGCTTTTTTATACGGGAAATCGAGCCCGAATATCGCGCAGTCATCATCCCCCTGATGAATGAGCGTTAGCAGTTCATCATCCGAGAGAGTCCAATAATCCGGCAGACCGTTGTCGTCCGGCATAATGCTCGTCAAGCCCGCGTATACGCGCCTCGGATCGCTCGCGCGGTGATGGTTGTTGCAGATGACCGCCAGCGCCTCGCGGAAAAAGTGATACCCGCCGACATGCTCCATGCTGAATTTAAGGCGCGGGAAGTTCCACGCGACTTCGTCAAAGAGCAGCGGCTGATAGTCCGCGATACGGTGCCAGTGCAGCCCCGTGTGAAACGACAGAAACAGCCCGTTCTCCTGGGCGGCAGAATAAACCTCACACGCTTTGTCGCCCATAATATTGAACTCCTGATATGCCGGGTGGAGCTTTATGCCCCTGAAGCCGAAATCGGCTATTCTGTTGACCTGCCCCGTGATATCGCCGGAATCAAAATCTATCGTGCCGAAGCCGACGAGAGAATCGTCGTTCTTTATTGCGCCCGCGAGCCAGCTTATGCAGTCGCCGGGCATGTTATATTCTTTATACTGCGACGGAAACGGCGCGAAGCAGACCGCCCGCTCTATAGAGCACTCGTCCATGAGCGCTTTGAGCGAGTCTATTCCGCAGCCCGGTTTTGCCTCCTCGGGAAAAACATGGGCGTGATTTGCAAAAATATGATAATCCTTCATCTTTTCTCCTTTGATTTAGGTCGAAGCCGACGAGGCGGTATTCGCCGCCGCCATGGCAGTGTCTATAGCGAGGACTATGCCGAGCGATATCAACTCATAGTCCGGGTCGAGGATATTGAGCTCGTAGCTGTCGCCCCAGGTGAACCACTCCTTGTGGATGTTCATAATATTCCTGTCGCCGTCATAGAGCGAATATTCATGCGCCCAGAAATCGCCCTCGACACTGAGCGAGGTGTTTTCGAGCGAATATTTCGGGCGGAAGAAAGAGAAATCCTTGACTATCTCCGCTATCTCTTCGCCGCCTATCTCGAGGATAAAATGCGGCAGAAAAGTCATCATCCGGCGGTATATCTGCCCTATCTTCTCGCCTTGCGCGTCCATGATATGCAGCCTGCCGCGCAGGGAGAAGAACTCGCCCTCGACAAAATATCTGTCGTTTCCCGACTCGTCCTTCACTGTAAATTTTGAAGTCAGCGAAAAGACCTTCTGCTTGATATAGAGCTTCATTTTGTCCTCCCCTTTCCCCTTTTCAGTATATCATAAACCTCAGCTCTTTACAACCGCGGCGGTGGGTTTGCGACTAAAATAAATAATTTTTGACCGAAAAATCCCTCAACGATTGTAACAATGCAAAAAATTCAAAAACCTTGTCCCAAGTAATTGATACGCTTGTATTTTTTTGATATAATAGCTCTGTACGGGATACACAAAACGAAAGGAGACTACGTGTATGAATTATACTCAAGAAGTAGAGAATATGTGTATTGTCAAAAAGGGTCCGAACCACGGTCCTGCTCCCATCCCCGAAGAGGGCAAATGGGTCAAGGCTTATGAGATAAAGGACATCTCCGGTTTCACCCACGGTGTGGGCTGGTGTGCTCCCCAGCAGGGCGCATGTAAGCTCTCGCTCAACATCAAGGACGGCATCATCGAGGAAGCTCTCGTTGAGACCATCGGCTGCTCGGGCATGACCCATTCCGCAGCTATGGCAAGTGAGATCCTCCCCGGCAAGACCATTCTTGAGGCTCTGAACACCGACCTCGTCTGCGACGCTATCAACACCGCTATGCGCGAGCTGTTCCTCCAGATAGTCTACGGCCGCTCTCAGTCCGCTTTCTCGGACGACGGACTTAATGTCGGCGCAGGCCTCGAGGATCTCGGCAAGGGACTTCGTTCGCAGGTCGGTACAATGTACGGTACAAGATACAAGGGCGTCCGCTATCTCGAGATGGCTGAGGGCTATGTCACCAGAATGGCTCTCGACGAGGACGATCAGGTTATAGGCTACGAGTTCGTGTCCCTGGGCAAGATGACCGACTTCATCAAGAAGGGCGACGACGCTCAGACCGCATACGACAAGTCGGTAGGCACCTACGGCAGATTCGCCGAGGCCGCCAAGTATATCGACCCGCGCAAAGAGTAAGGAGGATACGGACAATGGCATTATTTGAAAACTATGAGAGAAGAGTTGACAAGATCAACTCCGTTCTCGCTCAGTACGGCATTTCCTCCATCGAGGAGTGCAAAGAGATCACTCTTGCAAAGGGCATCGACTGCGACAAGATCGTCAGAGGTACCCAGCCCATCTGCTTTGAAAACGCTATCTGGGCATACACAGTCGGCTGCGCTATCGCTATAAAGAGCGGCGCTGTCAAGGCTGCCGACGCCGCTGCCGCAATCGGCATCGGTCTCCAGTCTTTCTGCATCCCCGGCTCCGTCGCCGAAAACCGCAAGGTCGGTCTCGGCCACGGCAACCTCGGCAAGATGCTCCTCTCCGAGGAGACAGAGTGCTTCTGCTTCCTCGCAGGTCATGAGAGCTTCGCTGCCGCTGAGGGCGCTATCAAAATAGCCCTCAACGCAAACAAGGTCAGGACAAAGCCCCTGAGAGTTATCCTCAACGGCCTCGGCAAGGACGCCGCAATGATAATCTCCCGCATCAACGGCTTCACATACTGCAAGACGGAGTTCGATCCCTACACCGAGACCGTCACCGTCACCGAGCAGAAGGCTTATTCCAACGGTCCGAGAGCGGACGTCAAGTGCTACGGCGCAGACAACGTTCCCGAGGGCGTGGCTATCATGAAGCTTGAGAACGTCGGCGTTTCCATCACCGGCAACTCCACCAACCCGACACGCTTCCAGCACCCGGTCGCAGGCACCTACAAGAAGTGGTGCGTCGAGAACGGCGTCAACTACTTCTCCGTCGCTTCCGGCGGCGGCACAGGCCGTACCCTGCATCCCGACAACATGGCGGCAGGCCCCTCCAGCTACGGCATGACCGACACCATGGGCCGTATGCATTCCGACGCCCAGTTCGCAGGTTCTTCCTCCGTCCCGGCGCACGTCGAAATGATGGGTCTTATCGGCATGGGCAACAACCCGATGGTCGGCGCGACCGTCGCCTGCGCTGTTGCAGTCGAAGAGGCTATGAAATAATCGGACAACCGATAAAATACAAAAAGGGAGACGTTCGAAAGAGTGTCTCCTTTTTTATTGCGCGAATATTTATAAGGCGGCGGATATTATTCGCCTGCGAAATTTATACTATACCGGCACACATCCTGCAAAGCATATCTTGAACGCCGACTCCCCTTGCAGGGGCGCCTGATAGATTCCGACGAAAAATTCAATTCACTTCTCCCTACCAGACACCGAAAAAAATTCCCTCTCCGGAAGCTCGTCCGAAGAGGGAATTCATTATATATCTTACTTGTTCACTGCGCCGCAGCACTTCTTGTACTTCTTGCCGCTGCCGCAGGGGCAGGGATCGTTCGGACCTATCTTTGCGCCCTTGCGGACGGTGCGACCCTTTTCGCTGCCGTCGGACGCGCCGCTGGTCGAGGTTATCTCGGCGACCTGCTTGCGCTTGGTGTCCTCCTCGTTCTTGGGCATGATGGTCATCATCAGACGTACGGTGTCCTCGCGGATAGACATGGTCATCTCGTCGAATATATCGTAGCTCTCCTGTCTGAACGCAACGACGGGATCCTGCTGTCCGTAGGAGCGGAGTCCTATGCCGCGCTTGAGCTCTTCCATGGCATCGATGTGATCCATCCACTTGCTGTCGACCATCTTGAGCAGAACCATGCGCTCGAGCGCTCTCATTATCGGCACGCCGTTCTCGTCAACGCCCATGAGCTCTTCACGCTCGTCATAAATCTTGTGTCCGCGCTCGGTGAGCTCCTCCTTCGCCTCGTCGCGGTCGAAGCCGTCGACGAAGTCTTCGGGAGTGGTCAGCCATCCGAGGAACTTCTCACGCAGACCGACCACGTTCCAATCGGAGTGGGAGAGCGCCTTTGGGCAATAGAAATCTATGGACTCGGCGATGCACTCGTCGAGCATCTTGAGGATAACGGGCTTGAGGTTCTCGCCGTCGAGCACCTGGTCGCGCTGCTTGTAGATAAGCTCACGCTGGCGGTTCATGACATCGTCGAAGCTCAGGACGCTCTTACGTACCGAGAAGTTGCGCGACTCGACGCGCTTCTGCGAGCTCTCGATAACATTTGAAATCATCTTCGACTCTATCGGCATATCCTCGGGGGTTCTGAGCGTGTTCATTATAGTTGTCACGCGCTCGCCGCCGAACAGGCGCATAAGGTCGTCCTCAAGCGACAGGTAGAAGCGGCTCACGCCGGGGTCGCCCTGACGGCCGGAACGTCCGCGCAGCTGGTTGTCGATTCGGCGGGACTCGTGGCGCTCTGTGCCTATGATGCAGAGGCCGCCCGCCTGTCTTACCTGCTCCGCCTCGCCGGAGATCTCGTTCTTATATTTCTTCTCGAGAGCCTGGAATTCCTCTCTCGCGCTGATTATATCCTCGTTGTCCGTGTCGCCGAAGCCGGTCGATTCGGCTATAAGCTCTTCGCTGTAGCCCTTGCGGCGCATCTCGGATTTCGCAAGGAACTCTGCGTTACCGCCGAGCATGATATCGGTTCCGCGTCCCGCCATGTTCGTGGCTATCGTGACCGCGCCGAGCTTACCTGCCTGCGCGACAATTTCTGCTTCCTTTTCATGATACTTGGCGTTGAGCACTTCATGCTTTATGCCGCGCTTTTTGAGGAGCTTACTGAGCGTCTCGGACTTCTCTATGGATATCGTACCGACAAGCACGGGCTGACCCTTTTCGTGGCGCTCGACAATGTCGTCGATGACTGCGTTGAACTTCGCGGGCTCGGTCTTGTAGACGAGGTCGTCCATGTCCTTTCTTATCATCGGCTTGTTCGTCGGGATCTCCACGACGTCAAGCGAATATATCTCCTGGAACTCCTCGCTCTCTGTCATTGCGGTACCGGTCATACCGGAGAGCTTGTCATAGAGTCTGAAGTAGTTTTGGAATGTAATGGTTGCGAGCGTCTTGCTCTCGTGCTCGACGTTTACGCCCTCTTTTGCTTCGATCGCCTGGTGCAGACCCTCGTTGTAGCGTCTGCCGAGCATGATGCGTCCGGTGAACTCGTCGACTATGAGCACCTGGCCGTCCTTCACGACATAGTCAACATCGCGGCGCATGACGCCTATAGCCTTTATCGCCTGGTTGATGTGGTGCTGGATGGTCATATTCGCGGGATCCATGAGGTTGTCGAGATTGAAATACTTCTCCGCCTTTGCGATACCCTTTTGAGTCAGCACGGCGGTTCTCGCCTTTTCGTCAACTATGACGTCGCAGTTTTCGCTGACCTGGTCGGCGGTATCTTCGAGTCTCGAAGAGGAGCGAAGCTCTTTTATGCGCTCAAAATTGAGCGTGCGGGCAAAAGCGTTCGCCTGCTTATAGAGATCGGTCGAGCGGTCGCCGCGGCCGGATATGATAAGAGGCGTTCTCGCCTCATCGATAAGTATCGAGTCGACCTCGTCGACTATCGCGAACGAGTGTCCGCGCTGAACCTTGAGCTCTTTGTAGGGCACCATGTTGTCACGCAGATAGTCAAAGCCCATCTCGTTGTTCGTGCCGTAGGTTATGTCGGCGGCATATGCCTCACGGCGCTCGTCGTTGTTCTTCTCATGGATTATCAGACCGACCTTGAGCCCGAGGAAGCGGTAAACCTTGCCCATCCACTCGCTGTCGCGGCGTGCGAGGTAGTCGTTGACCGTGACGATGTGGACTCCGTTGCCGGAGAGCGCGTTGAGATAAGCGGGGAGCGTTGCGACGAGCGTTTTGCCCTCGCCGGTCTTCATCTCCGCGATGCGTCCCTGATGCAGAACGATACCGCCGAGAATCTGCACGGGGAAGTGCTTCATCCCGAGCACACGCCACGAAGCCTCGCGGCAGGCGGCAAACGCCTCGGGCAGGATATCGTCAAGGGTCTCGCCGTTGGCGAGGCGCTCCTTGAAATAAGGGGTTTTTGCTTTGAGCTCCTCATCGGTGAGTTTTGAATATTCCTCGTCAAGCGCAAGCACCTTGTCCTTTATCGGCGTGATGCGCTTGATTTCTCTCGAAGAGTAGTCTCCGAAAATTTTCTTTAAAAGACCCATAGAAAGTCACCTCAAAAATTTCTTCTTGCCTTAACGGCTTGGATATGTTAATATCGGGTTGATATATTATGCTATTATAAGGGAAACGGAGCGGTGAAAAATGCCTAAAAGAAGCGATTATATCTCGTGGGACGAGTATTTTATGGGGATCGCGATGCTCTCGGCTTGCAGGAGCAAGGATCCGAACACCCAGGTGGGCGCCTGTATCGTAAACGACAGAAACAGGATAATGTCCGTCGGCTATAACGGCTTCCCCTCCGGCTGCGACGATGACGAGTTCCCGTGGGAGCGCGAGGGAAATGCGTTTAACACAAAATACGCCTATGTCTGCCACGCAGAGCTCAATGCGATATTGAACGCCAGCGGCGACCTGCGCGGATGCAAGGTCTATGTCGCGCTTTTCCCCTGCAACGAATGCGCCAAGGCGATAATCCAGAGCGGGATAAAAGAGGTAATTTATATCAGCGACAAGTACCGCAACACCGACAGCGTGCGCGCATCAAAAAGAATGTTCGACGCCGCGGGAGTGAAATACACGAAGCTCGAGATGAAGCGCGACAAGCTCGTTATCGACTTCAGCGAAAACTCAATATAAAGAAAGCTTTTCTGCGTCGCCTTTTCGGCGGCGCTTTTTTATATATCGACAGTCAGCTCCACAGGGCAGTGGTCGGAGCCGAATATCTCCTGATGTATTTTCGCGCCCGTAAGGCGGCTGTTAAGCCGCTCGGAGCAGAGGAAATAGTCGATGCGCCAGCCCGTGTTCCGCTCGCGCGATTTGAAGCGGTAGCTCCACCAGCTGTACTGCCCCTCGACGTCGGGATAGAAATATCTGAATGTATCAGTGAAGCCCGCGGAAAGCAGTTCGGTCATCTTGCTTCTCTCTTCGTCCGTGAAGCCGGGGTTCTTGCGGTTCGTCTTGGGATTCTTTAAATCTATCTCGTTGTGCGCAACATTCATATCGCCGCAGACTATTACGGGCTTGTCCCTGTCGAGCGAGAGAAGATAGTCCCTGAACGCGTCCTCCCATGTCATTCTGTAGTCGAGCCGTGCGAGCCCGTCCTGCGAATTGGGGGTATAGACGCAGACGAAATAGAATTTTTCAAATCTGAGCGTTATCACGCGCCCCTCGCGGTCGTGCTCGGGAATGCCGATGCCGTATGACACGCTCAAAGGCTCTTCACGCGAAAAGACCGCCGTGCCGGAATAGCCCTTTTTCTCGGCGTAGTTCCAGTAGCAGTGATAGCCCTCGGGCGCAAAGTCGACCTGCCCCGCCTGAACCTTCGTCTCCTGCAGGCAGAGGATATCGGCATCAAGCGCCGCGAAAGCCTCTGAAAAGCCCTTGCCGATGCACGCTCTTATTCCGTTGACATTCCATGAGATGAGCTTTTTCTCCGCCATGCCGCAGACTCCTTTCGGGGTGTATCTTATGCGCCGGAGCACATATACCTTGATATTATATCATAACTTTCGGCGGAATTCCATAACTTTATAAATAAAAGCGAATGTAAACAATCTATTACTAAAAGGCAGTCTGTGATGTTATCTTGCATAAAAACACGGCGTTATTAATTTTGTTTTTATCAAAATTTACTTGACATTATTAGTTAATTAGTGTAAATTTATAGTGCGCTGTGTTGCCTTGTAAAGTGCAGCACAAAAAACGGGCGGAAAGACCCGAAAATATTTTATGAAAGGTTTTTGACATGAAAAAGAATCTTTTGAAGATCGCTTCCCTGCTTCTTATCCTCGCGATGATATTCTCGTTCGCGGCGTGCAAGAGCGACAAGGACAGCGGCGATTCCACAGCCCCCTCCGAAAGTTCCGCAGACGCGAACAACACCGTCTCCGACGAGAGCACCCCCGCAGAGGCCTCAAGTGAGGACGCTTCTGCCGAGTCCACCGAAATTGAGACCGTTACCGACGCTTCCGGCAAGGTCATCGAGACCAAGCCCGCCGACAGCGGCAAGGCTCCCGTAGTCACCTCGAAGGGCAACAAGGCCCCCTCGAGCACCGCGGATATCCTCAACTATTACAATGCCGCCACAAAGGCAGCCGTCTCCGGCAAGGTCGGCTTTGCAAAGCACAGAGAGACCAAGAACGAGAAGATCGATGCAAACGCTGTTGTCAAGCAGTTCAAGAGCCTTATCTACAAGTTCATGGGCATCGGTGCCGAGAACGCCTACAACGAGACCGTCACCAAGGGTCAGTGGGATACCGACACAAATAAGTATTTTCTCAGAGCTTCGACCCTCGGCACCGGCGACGTCACCGCAGCTTCCTGCAAGCAGAGCGGCTCGAACTACATAATCACCATCAACATCAAGAACGGCAATTCCTATGCAACCAAGGGCACCGCGACCTGCAACGCTCCCCTCGACAAGAGCGGAATCTGCGTCGGCGACAAGGACAAGGGCTACTATGACCACAAGAGAGCCAGCTGCATCTATGACGCCATCGACGAAGTTTACGGCGGCGCAAAGGTCACCGAGAGCTACTCGGGCGCAGTCGTTACCGCAACCATCGACGCCGCTACCGGTCATTTCGTCAAGCTCGATGTCAAGTTTGATATCACCGTCAACATCGACATCGGTATCGGCAAGCCCACCGCTACCGGAACATCGTATGTAAGCTATTCCAGCTTCAAATATTGATTTTTCTAAGGGGATAGGAAACAATGAATAAGAATATCAAGAGAATCGCGGCTCTTCTGCTCGCGATCGCCATGATTGCAAGCTTTGCGGCCTGCAAGAAGGACAAAGATAACAACGACACAACTGTCGCCGGCGACACCGCCGTCAACGGCGAAGTCGTCTCCGATGACTCCACTGAGCCCGGCTCCGAGGCAGCCTCCGACTCAACCGCGGTCGAGACCGAGATAGTGACCGACAAAGAGGGGCACACCGTTATCGAGACCAAGGCTCCCGCCGACAATTCCGCAAAGCCCTCGAACGGCAAGCCCGAGAGCTATGCCGAGATCCTCGCCGCTTACAGAGACGTTCTCAATCTCGCAAAGAGCAGCAAGGTCGGCTATGAGAAGTCCGAGTGGCAGACCCTGCCCAAGGACAAGAGAAACTTTGACGGTTTTGTTATCAACGCGGCTCTTCCCGTTGCCGAGCTGTTCATGACCAGCGAAAAGGATGCAAAGGGCAAGAAGCACGAGAACAATCCGAAGGGCACTGACATGAAGTGGTTCCCGATCTACCAGCATCCCACAAAGGGCTGCACCCTGACCGATGTCAGCAAGATAAAGAGCGCAAAGTGCGAGGTTCTCTCGAACGGCAACTACAAAATCACGATAGTCCTCAAGGCGGATATCAACCCCGAGCCCTGCGATCCCAAGACGGGCGTTATCTCCAAGGGCTTCACCGGAACGATGTTCAGCCCCCTTGCAAAGGCCGATATCGACAACACCCTCCAGAACGACCCCAACGTCACGAAGGTCGTCAAGGATGTTGAGTATTCGCTCAAGTACTATGACTGCACCGCAGTGCTCACCTACAACCCCAAGACCAATCATATGGTAGATCTCTATCAGTATATGCATGTCCTCATCACCGGCTCCGGCAAGGTGCTCGGCAGCAGGTTCTCCGGCAATGCGGTTCTCGACAACTATCTTGAGATAACCAACGTCAAGTATTAATCGAATAGCAAAATAGAAAAGGCGCGGTTCACAGCTTATGTGAGCCGTGTCTTTTTATATAACTCCGCTTTTTCGGATTTAACAACAAACTTGAAAAATTGCCCCGAATAGGGTATAATTAGCTGACTTAAAAAACTTGTGAGGTGCCTATGGACAGAGAAAACAGAAAATTTCTGAAAAAGCTTTCCGTATGCGTTGCCGTTCTGTTTGTTATAGTAACGGTCGTGAGCCTGTGCGTGATGAATTTCACGCCGATAAACAGGCTTCTCGGAGGATACAAAGAGCAGCCGCTCGATCTCTCCCGCGCAGACGGAGCCAATATTACTTATAACGACGACGGCACGATAACCCTCGGCGAGGGCTATTCCGAGATAGAGTTTACCGGCATTGACGCGCGCGTCGGTTCTATAGGGTTCGATGTCGACTTCGGAGAGTCGGCAAACAGCGGCAAGGTCTATGTCGATTTCGCCGATTCAACGAGCTCATATTACCGCACGAATATCGCAAAGCTCACGCTCGAAAACGGGCTCGACAATGTCATGACCTGCAACTTCTCCGGCGAAGTGTCGCGCCTCAGACTCGAGATATCTCTCGACGACTATCACAGCGCAACGCTCAAGGGCATCACGCTCAATCAGTCGATAAGCGCGCTGCACATAGCGGAAATTATCCTGACATATCTGCTCATAGCTGCTGCCGCCATAATTATCATCTATGCTATAGCGAATCCCGCCGGAGCGCGCAAGAAATTCTCCGACAACAGAGTCAACTGCACCCGCATCGCGGCAGTCATAACCGCCGCCGCAATGGTATTTTCGGTGTATCTCACATTCACAAATCTGCAAAAAGGCTGGTCGACTACGCACTACAGCTTCACTTCGCAGGAGGGCGACCAGATAACCAAAGAGCTCGTTGACGCGTTTGAGCATCATCAGGTGAACCTTCTCGAAGAGCCTGACGAAGATCTGCTCAAAATGGACAATCCCTATGAATACACAAGGCGTGATGCCGAGATAGGCGCAGGCAACTTCCTCTGGGATCACTGCCTGTATAACGGCAAATACTACTCATATTACGGCATCGGACCGGTCATCGCGCTGTTCCTGCCGTATCATCTGATAACCGGCTGCTATTTCCCGACCGGCTGGGCGACGCTGATGTTCGCGCTCGTCGGAATAATATTCCTGACGAAGATATATCTCGCGGTGATAGACAAAAAATTCCGCGATTTGCCGACAAACACGGTGCTCGCCGGATTGATAACCTTGCAGATGTCCTCGGGAATCATGTTCTCCGCGGCGCGTCCGCTGTTCTATGAGCTCGCCATCTCCGGCGGATTCATGTGTGTGACTATCGGCGCGTATCTGCTCATGACCTCGAACATTCTCTGGGACGGCAAAATTTCATATGTCCGCCTCGGCTTTGCCTCGTTCTTCCTCGGCTATGCCGTGCTCTGCCGCCCGACGCTCGCGGTCTATTGCATCGCCGCGCTGTTCTTCTTCGCGGGCGGACTCAAAAAAGCGCTCGACGGACTCGAAAAGAAGCAGAAGACCCGCACATTCTTCAAATATGCGGCTGTCGCCCTCGTACCGCTCGGCGTTATCGCCCTCGGGCAGATGGTATATAACTATCTGCGCTTCGACAATCCGCTCGACTTCGGCATCCAGTATTCGCTGACGATAAACGACTTCACCCACTCGGAGTTCCACTGGAAATATGTGCTCATCAACATGTATGCATATCTTCTGAACATGCCGCACTTCACGCCCAGGACATTCACGCATCTCGCTTCCTCTGCGGAGCGCTTCGGGCTCAACGGCTATATGTTCTTCGACGACGCTGGCAAGAATCTTATATCCGTCGGAATCATATACCGCGCTCTGCCCATGTTCGCCTATCTTTTCTCAGGCAAGGCATTGCAGCGCGTCGAGAAGAAAAAGCGCGTATTGCCCATCCTGCTTATCGGCGTGACCTGCATTCTCATGCCGCTCGCGATAATCTTCTCCTCGTGGGAAAGCGGATATGCCGTGCGCTACAACGCGGACTTCTCATGGCAGATGGTCATCGGCGCGCTCGTTATCGCGTTCACACTCTATAAGAGCATCAAGTCGGAGAGCACAAAGAAGCTCGTCGATTTGATATTCACGGTCTCGACTGTCGCGTGCATATATGTGAACATGGCTCAGCTGATCTCGTTCACGGGCGTTGAAGGCGCTTTCTGGATGAATCTCTGGAGATAAAATAAAACTAATCTGACCCTGTCTGTCATGCGGACGGGGTCAAAACACGATATAAAAGACGAGAGAATCGACGGCGGCAAGGCGTTCGACTGGGGCAGAGCGTGCTCGATCTCGGCACGTGCACGGGCGTTTTGCCGCGCAACATGTACAGCTTCGGCGCAAAATGGACAGGGACGGACATATCCCCGAACAGATAGAGCAGGCAAAGAAGCTCTCGCAGGGCATTGACATCGGCTATTACGCGATGCCGGCTGAAAAGATAGACTTCCCGGACGCTTCATTTGATGCCGCGACCGCCTGCCAGTGCTTCTGGTATTTCGACCACGAAAAGCTCATCCCCAGCTCTGCCGTATGCTAAAAAGCAACGGGCGTCTTCTTGTACTGTGCATGGAGTGGCTGCCGTTTGAAGACAAGATTGCCGGCATGAGCGAGGATCTCGTGTTCAGATACAGCCCCAACTGGAGCGGCGTGGGCGAGACGATGCACCCGATAGAAATACCCGCCTGCTACAAAGAAAAGTTCGAGCTCGTGCACCACGAGGAGTGGAAGCTGAAGGCGCATTTCACGCGCGAGAGCTGGAACGGCAGGATGAAAGCCTGCCGCGGAATCGGCGCGTCGCTGACGCCCGAAGAGATAGAAAACTGGGAGCGCGAGCATCTCCGAACGCTCAGAGAAAACGCACCCGAGCAGTTCGATGTTCTCCACTTCGCCGCCATGGCGGAGTTCAGGAAAAAAGACTGATAAAAAGCAATCCTACCCGAAATTTTCGTCGGGTAGAATTTTTGCGTTGTACTCCGACAAGAATCAGAAATGCCTAAAGCTCGTTATATACAAAAATCTCCCGTCCGGGAACAGCTCCCGGGCAGGAGATTCTGCTTTTTACTTCCAATTATCGCAGCTCTGCCAATCACTCCAGCTCAAACGCGCCGGTGTAGAGGCGATAGTATGTGCCCTTTTCGGCGATGAGCTTTTCATGGTTGCCGCGCTCGATTATTCTGCCATGGTCGAGCACCATTATGACATCGGAGTTCTGGACGGTCGAGAGGCGGTGCGCGATAACAAAGACTGTGCGTCCTTTCATCAGCTTATCCATGCCGCCCTGGACGAGAGCCTCGGTGCGCGTATCTATCGAAGAGGTCGCCTCGTCGAGAATCATGACGGGCGGGTCGGAGACCGCCGCGCGGGCTATCGATATCAACTGACGCTGACCCTGCGAAAGTCCGGAGCCGTCGCCCTTGAGTACGGTGTTGTAGCCGTCCGGGAGCATGCGGATGAATCCGTCAGCATTTGCGAGCTTCGCCGCCGCGATGCACTGCTCGTCGGTCGCCTCAGGGTTGCCGTAGCGGATGTTCTCCATGACAGTGCCCGTGAACAGGTTGACATCCTGGAGCACGACGCCGAGACTGCGGCGCAAATCGGCTTTCTTTATCTTGTTGATATTTATTCCGTCATAGCGTATCTTGCCGTCCGCTATGTCATAGAAGCGGTTTATTAAGTTTGTTATCGTGGTCTTGCCCGCTCCGGTCGCGCCGACGAAAGCCACCTTCTGACCCGGCTCTGCGTAGAGCGTGATATCGTGAAGGACTTCCTTTTCGGGTGTGTAGCCGAAATCGACATGGTCGAGAACGACCTGACCCTCAAGCTTTGTATAAGTCAGAGTGCCGTCGCCGTGGGGATGCTTCCATGCCCACATTCCGGTGTGCTCCTTGACTTCGACTATCTCGCCGTTCTCCTCTTTTGCATTTACGAGGGTAACATATCCGTCGTCGGGCTCGGGCTCTTCATCCATAAATGTGAAGATTCGCTCGGCGCCCGCGAGGGCGTTGACAATCGAGTTGAACTGGTTCGACATCTGGGATATCGGGTTTATGAAGTTGCGCGAGAGCACGAGGAACGAGGCTATCATGCCGAGGGACAGCGTGTTGACGCCGGTCAGCCCGAGATTCTTCGTGCCGGCGATAGCCATATATGAGCCGATAACGGCGAGCAGGATATACAGGAAATATCCGAACGCGTTCGTCATGGGCATCATCGAGGTCGCGTGGCCGTTTGCGTTCGCGGCGTTGTGCTCCCATTCGGTGTTGCGCTGCTTCATTTCTTTCTTAGACTGCTCTTCGTGGCAGAAGACTTTTATGACCTTCTGACCGTTTATCATCTCTTCGATATATCCGTCAAGGTCTGCAAGAGATCTCTGCTGGGCTACGAAATACGCGCCGCTCTTGCCGACAACTCTCTTGATTATCTGCATAATGAAGAACAGCGATACGCACACAACGAGCGTCAGACCGACGCTGATATAGAGCATGCAGCAGAATACCGCCGCGACGGTGAACGCCGAAGAAATCAGCTGACCCATCGACTGCGCGAGCATCTGGCGCAGGGTATCGGTATCGTTGGTATAGAGGCTCATCGTGTCGCCGTGGGTGTGTGAATCGAAATATCTTATCGGCAGGCGCTGCATCTTCTCGAACATCTCATCGCGTATGGTCTTGAGCGTTCCCTGCGCTATAGTGACCATGCGGCGGTTGTAGATAAGCGTCGAGAGCGTGCCTATGAGATAGATAACCGCCATGGTTATCAGCGCGCGTATAAAGCCGGAGAAGTCGGGTGATGACTGACCGACCATCGGGGTTATATGGTCGTCGATAAGCGTCTGGAGGAACATCGACGACGCAGCGCCCGCAACTGCGCTGAGCAGAATGCAAATTGTGACAAGGACTATCGTGCCTTTATAATTCTTGAGATAAGAGAGCAGACGCTTGAGCGTTTTCTTGTCGAGCTTTCTGGGCTGCATTCCAGGTCCGCCGGGCATGCCCTTGGGTCCACCGTGCATAGGCATAGGCTTACTCATCGTCGTTTCCTCCCTTCTGCTGGGATTCATAAACTTCGCGATAGATATCGCAGGATTTCAGCAGTTCGTCATGCGTGCCCTGCGCGATTATTCTGCCGTTGTCGAACACGAGTATTTTGTCCGCGTTCTGAACCGAACTTATGCGCTGGGCTATAATTATCTTCGTCGTGTCGGGCATATACTGCGAAAGTCCCTTTTGAATCAGCGCGTCGGTGTGGGTATCGACGGCGCTTGTCGAGTCGTCGAGAATGAGCACCTTGGGATTCTTGAGCAGGGCGCGCGCTATGCACAGCCTCTGCTTCTGACCGCCGGAGACGTTCGTGCCGCCCTGTTCGATATAGGTGTTGTAGCCGTCGGGCATCGCGCTGACGAATTCATCCGCCTGGGCGAGCTCGCAGGCGTGCTTTATCTCTTCGTCAGTCGCGTCTTCATTGCCCCAGCGCAGGTTCTCAGATATCGTGCCGGAGAACAGCTCGTTCTTCTGGAGCACCATTGCGACCGAGTTTCTCAGGGTGTCGAGGTCGTAGTTTCTGACATCCACGCCGCCGAGCATCACTTCACCACCCGTTACATCGTAGAGGCGCGGGATGAGCTGAACGAACGAGGACTTTGACGAACCCGTGCCGCCGATTATGCCGACCGTCTCGCCGGAGGCTATATGCACGTTGACATTGTCGAGCACCTTGGTGTCCGCCTTTGAAGCATAGGCAAAATTGACATTTTTATAATCTATCTCGCCGTCTTTGACTTCGAGAACGGGGTTCGCGGGGTTCGAGATATCGGTCTTTTCGTTGAGTATCTCAGCTATACGCTGAGCGGAAGAGCTCGCGATTATCATCATGGCAAAGACCATGGAGAGCATCATGAGGCTCATGAGTATCTGCATGGCGTAGGTGAACAGCGCGGTGAGCGAGCCCGTAGTCAGACCGAGTGCTGCGTTGTTGCCGCTGGCGATGACCGCCTTTGCGCCGAGCCATGAGATCAGAATCATGCAGGTGTACATGCAGACCTGCATAATAGGCGAGTTGAGCGCGATAAGGCGCTCCGCCTTTGCAAAGTCTTTATATATCTTCTCGGATATCTTCTCGAATTTGCTTATCTCGTGATCCTCCTGATTGAAGGACTTGACGACTCTTATGCCGCGCACATTCTCCTGAACGACGTTGTTGAGCTCATCGTAGGTGTGGAAAACGCGCTTGAACACGGGGTGCACCTTGATGATTATCAGCACGAGCAGAGCCGCGAGGACAGGTATAATCGCAATGAACATAAGCGAAATCTGGCTGTCGATTCTGAACGAGACTATCATGGCGAAAATCAGCATAACCGGTCCGCGTATTGCTATTCTTATGAGCATCTGATAGGCGTTCTGGATATTTGTGACATCCGTCGTCAGTCTCGTGACTATCGACGCGGTCGAGAATTTGTCGATGTTCGAGAATGCGAAGGTCTGAACATTATCATACATATCGCTGCGCAGATTCGCGCTGAACCCGGCGGACGCGCGCGAGCCGAGGAACGCCGCAAGCATTCCCGTCACCATCTGGAACACCGCAAGGAAGAGCAGCGCAAGACCGTATTTCCAGACCATGGATATCACGCCGCCCTCGATGCCGTTGTCGATAAGACCCGACATGCAAAGCGGGATAACTATCTCGAACACGACTTCAAACGCGGAGAAAAAGATAGTCGCCCATGATACTTTTTTGTATTGGCGCATGCTCTTCAACAAAGTTTTTATCATATTCTCACTCCCTCTTTTCTTTCTTTGCTCCACTTTCCGGTTTGCAGCCGGGGCTGCTGTCAATATCAAGGTTATCGCATATCCTTATGAGATATCCTCGTAGCTGTTCGACTTCTTCTTCGCTGAACGATCTGAGCATCGCCCGCTCGCCGTTGTCGATAGAACGGCGTATCTCGAGATTGATGTCTTTCGCCTTATCGGTCAGCCGCACGACCTTGTTTCTCTTGTCCGACGGGTCGGTGCAGGTGCTGAGAAAGCCGCTCTGCTCCATGCGCGTGACTATGCCGACAATCGTCGGGTGCGAGACATGGGCGTAGTCTTCAATCTCTTTCTGGGTTGTCTGACCTCCGTGTTCGGCGAGGAATCTTATGATCCGCGACTGCGCAAAAGTCAGCCCGTGCTTGCCGAGCCCTGCATCGGCGTTCGACTTCAAACGGTTGTCTATACGCTTGAAAAAATATCCGATATGCTCCATAGCGATCTCCTTTCCGTAAAGCTGTTTTCAACAATATTAAGTGTAGCATGCTACACATTATACATATATGCGCGCCGATTGTCAACAATATGTTTGTAAACAATTTGTGACCTCGGCGCTGAAGATTTTTATGTTCTGTTTTCGTTGAGATTAAAGACGGTGCGTATAAGCTCGGACGCCGCGCGGATGCCGTGCTCGTCCGGGTTCATGAGCAATAATCTTGATGTTCCGCCGATGCAGAAGATTATTTTTTCTTTGCGCTCCGGCTCGTCGTCGTCATGCAGATAGATTCTGAAAAGAGCCTCCTCCGCGTCGTTGAGCAGTGAAGCTATATCGTCGCCGTAGAGCGCGCGAATGAGCCGCTCTTCGCGCGATATCGCGCCGACGAGCTCTGAAACAAAGGCGTATGTATCGCTGAACGCCATCCGGGCGCAGTCGCAGCGGCCGAGGATATCGGCGACGGTCTCGCGGCAGATGTGCCGATGCAGGCTCTCCATGGTGTCATAGTGGGAATAGAATGTCGTTTTGTTTATCAGCGCCTCCCGGCACAGGTCGCTGACCTTGACGGGCGACGGGTCGCGCAGGCGCATATCGACATATGTATGTACTATCAGCCGCTCCGTTTTGATATATCTCAGATCATTTTTATTCACCATTTAAACGCCTCTTTTTATATTTAGTCGTTTATCTTACCAATTTGTAAAACAGTTTCTTGATTAAACAACTTTAGTTGTTTATAATGTTAGCATATACTAAAAAATATTACAAGGGGGAGTGTGCCGAATGAACAGAAAAGACCGCACCGTCTATATTATGCTCACCGACTATCCGGATAAGGTCTCGCGAACTATAAAAAGAATAGGGCTTTGGGAATACTCCCACATGTCGATAAGCACGGACGAACACTACCCGAAATTTTTCAGCTTCACCGGCAAGCGCGGATTCATGACCGAGGACTTTGACCTCCACCCGACTTACAAAGGCACGGATGTCCCCTGCGCGCTGTTCGCTCTGCCCGTAACGGAGGCGGAGCTTCGCAATGTAGAGCGCATCATAAAGCACATGACCTCGAACGCCGACGAATATAAATACAGCTACATCGGGCTCGCACTGCTCTATCTGCGGATAATCCCGAAGCAGCGCGGGCGCGACACCTGTGTCGGCTTCGTCTCGCGCACGATAAGGGAGCAGACCTCGCTCTCCGCAGGGCGCAGAAAAAAGTTTTGCAGCCCGAACGACATAAAGGCGTTTTTTATTAACCAGCTCGTCTTTGAGGGATCGCTGAGAGTGCTGCTGCAAAAGGGCAAGGCGTAAATTAAAATATCAATCCGCCGTCGGTTCGTGCCGTGCGGCGGTTTATTTTCAGCAAAAGCAAAAGACCTCCCGCCCGGGGAGGTCTTTTAATATAATTAAGGGTTGTTGAAATCAGTTCTCGCCGTCGCCGTTTATGGTCGATATCTCGGGAGTTATCTCTTCGAGAACATCGAGGACTATCTTCACGGTGTCGAGGGAGGTGAATATCGTCACGCCGTTCTGGACGGCACAGCGTCGAATCTCAACGCCGTCCTCAAAGTGGACGCCGGAGAGAATGGCGCGCGTGTTTATAACATAGCTGACATAGCCCGCGCGGATAGAATCGAGGATCTCGGTGCTGCCCTCGCTGAGCTTGCCGCGCACGCGGGTGCGTATGCCGTGCTTCTTGAGGAACGCCGCGGTTCCGGCGGTCGCCTCTATATTGAAGCCGAGGTGATAGAAGCGCTTGACGAGCGGCAGAGCCTCTTCTTTATCTTCATCGGCAAGGGTGACTATTACAGTACCGTATTCTTTCATCTTGACTCCGGACGCCTGAAGAGCCTTGTAGAGCGCACGGTTCAGGCGCTTGTCGTAGCCTATCGCTTCGCCGGTCGATTTCATCTCGGGCGAGAGATACGCGTCCATGCCTGTCAGCTTCTCAAACGAGAACGCCGGGGCTTTGACATACCAGCGCTTTCCGTCAGGCAGGCGCATATCGGTTATGCCCTGGTCGCGCAGGCTCTGGCCGAGCATGACCTTTGTCGCGATGCGGACAAGGTTGCAGTCGGTGGACTTTGAAAGGAACGGCACGCTTCGCGAAGCGCGGGGGTTGACCTCGATAACATAGACGCTCTCGTCGCTGTCAACTATAAACTGTATATTGAACAAACCGACTATGCCTATGCCGAGTCCGAGCTTTGTGGTGTATTCGGCTATCGTGTCTCTGACCTTCTGAGAGATAGAGAACGGCGGATACACGCTCGTGCTGTCGCCCGAGTGAACGCCGGTACGCTCGACGAGCTCCATTATGCCGGGAATGAACACCTCACTGCCGTCGCAGATGGCGTCTATCTCAACTTCCTTGCCCATAAGATATTTATCTATGAGCACGGGCTTGTCCTCGTCGACCTCAACGGCGTTCTTGAGATATTTTCTGAGCATAGTCTCGTTTGCGACTATCTCCATCGCCCTGCCGCCGAGCACGAAGCTCGGGCGCACAAGCACGGGGTAGCCTATGCGCGCGGCAACAGCCGCACCGGTCTCGATATCCGTAACAGCCTCGCCTTTCGGGTTCGGGATGCCGAGGGATTTTATAACGGCGTCAAACGCGTCTCTGTTCTCGGCGCGCTCAATGGCGTCGCAGTCGGTGCCGATTATCTTCACGCCGCGCCTTGCAAGCGGAGCCGCGAGGTTGACGGCAGTCTGACCGCCGAGGGTGACTATAACGCCCTCCGGCTTTTCGAGATGGACTATATTCATGACATCCTCTGTCGTCAGGGGCTCGAAATAGAGCTTGTCGGCAGTGGTATAGTCGGTCGAAACGGTCTCGGGGTTGTTGTTGATTACTATCGCCTCATAGCCGAGCTGCTGAATGGCATGGACGGCGTGGACGGTCGAATAGTCAAACTCAACGCCCTGTCCTATACGGATAGGACCTGAACCTAAGACTATTATCTTCTTTTTGTCCGACACGACGGACTCGTTCTCGCTCGCGTAGGTCGAGTAGAAATAGGGCACATAGCTGTCGAACTCACTCGCGCAGGTATCAATCATCTTGTATGTCGGGAAGATATCCTCTTTGCATCTGCGCTCATATATGCTGTCCTCGCTCTCTTTCCAGAGCTCGGCGATATACGAATCGGAGAAGCCGAGGCGCTTTGCCTCGCGCAGAAGAATGTCGGAGCCGGGATTCGCCTCCATCTCCTTTTCAAAATCGACTATCTTCTTTATCTTGTCGAGGAAGAACATGTCTATATGCGTTATATCGCAGATGAGCGACGGGTCAACGCCCATCCACATCAGCTGGGATATTGCATAGAGACGGTCGTCCGTGCCCTCTTTGATATATTCGAGCAGCTCGTCAACGCTCATACGCGCCGAGTCGAACTTCTCCATATGCAGGTGGTTCTTGCTCTCCTCGAGCGAGCGTATCGCCTTGAGCAGGCTCTCTTCAAAAGTGCGTCCGACGCTCATGACCTCGCCGGTCGCCTTCATCTGGGTCGAAAGCGTGTTGTGCGCGGCGGGGAACTTGTCGAACGGGAAGCGCGGCATCTTGGTCACGACATAGTCGAGCGATGGCTCAAAGCAGGCAGGGGTATTTGCAAGCTGTATCTCATGCAGATCCATGCCGACCGCTATCTTCGCCGAGACGCGCGCTATCGGATATCCGCTCGCCTTTGAAGCGAGGGCGGACGAGCGCGAAACTCTGGGGTTGACCTCAATGACATAGTAGCGGAACGAATGGGGGTCGAGCGCAAACTGAACGTTGCAGCCGCCCTTTACTCCCAGGGCGCGGATAATTTTGAGCGCGGAATCCCTGAGCATCTGATATTCTTTATTCGTCAGTGTCTGGCTGGGCGCGACGACTATCGAGTCGCCGGTATGAATGCCGACGGGGTCGAGGTTTTCCATATTACAGACGGTGATAGCGGTGTCGTTCGCGTCGCGTATCACTTCGTATTCTATCTCTTTGTAGCCCTTTATGCTCTTTTCGACGAGCACCTGATGCACGGGCGAGAGCGCAAGCGCGTTCTTCATCATGTCGCGCATCTCGTCGGGGTCATAGGCGAAGCCGCCGCCCGTTCCGCCGAGCGTGAACGCGGGACGCAGGATAACGGGATAGCCTATCTTCTCCGCCGCCTCAAGACCCTCTTCGATGCTGTAGGTTATCTGCGAGGGGACTATCGGCTCGCCGATGCTCTCGCAGAGCTCTTTGAACAGCTCTCTGTCCTCGGCGCGCTCAATGCTCTCGGCATCCGTGCCGAGCAGCTCTATCTCGCACTCCTTGAGAACGCCCTTTTTCGCGAGCTGCATCGCAAGGTTGAGTCCGGTCTGACCGCCGATGCCGGGGACTATCGCGTCCGGACGCTCATAGCGGCAGATACGCGCGAGATATTCGAGCGTCAGCGGCTCCATATAGACTTTATCGGCTATGGTAGTATCGGTCATTATCGTTGCGGGGTTCGAGTTCGCGAGGACGACCTCATAGCCCTCCTCACGCAGGGCGAGGCATGCCTGAGTTCCCGCATAGTCAAACTCGGCAGCCTGACCGATGACTATAGGACCCGAGCCGATAACGAGCACCTTTTTTATATCAGTTCTCTTAGGCACGCTCCTTCGCCTCCTTCATATAGTCGATAAACTGACCGAACAGATAGCTGCTGTCCTGCGGACCGGGCGCGCTCTCGGGGTGATACTGCACGCTGAACACAAGGTCTTTCTTGCATCTTACTCCCTCGACGGTGTTGTCGAGAAGATTTATGTGCGTAATTTCGAGCCCCGTGCCCTCGACCGACTTCGGGTCAACGGCGTAGCTGTGGTTCTGCGAGGTTATCTCTATCTTGTTGGTGTCAAGGTTCATAACCGGGTGGTTTCCGCCGCGGTGACCGAACTTGAGCTTATATGTCTTTGCGCCGTAGGCGAGGGATATCATCTGATGTCCGAGGCAGATGCCGAAAATCGGATATTTTCCGCGAAGCGCCCTGACCGTGTTTATGACAGGGGTCACATCCTCGGGGTCGCCGGGGCCGTTCGAGAGGAACACTCCGTCGGGCTTCATGAACTCAATTTCATCCGCCGGCGTGTCATAGGGCACGACAACGACGTTGCAGCCGAATTTATTTAAGCTGCGCACGATATTGAGTTTCATGCCGCAGTCTATCGCAACGACATTGAACTGCGGGTTCGACGTGCGCGAATACCAGCGCTTTTTGCAGCTGACGCGGCTGACCGCATCGTGGGCTACGGGGGTATTTTTGATTATCTCCACTGCGACCTCAGCCGGGATATCGGGCGAGGTTATGAGCACGCGGCGCGAGCCCAAATCGCGTATGCTGCGGGTGAGCTTTCTCGTGTCAACGCCGGAGATGCCGGGGATACCATTCTCTTCGAGCAGCTCCGAGAGCGTCTTTGTGTATCTGAAGTTCGAGGGCATATCGTTGTAGTCATACACGATAAGGCCGCCGATGCTTGGGTTTTTGCACTCGAAATCGTCGTCGGTTATGCCGTAGTTGCCTATGAGCGGATATGTCATAACGACCATCTGATCGGTATACGACGGGTCGGAGACTATTTCCTGATAGCCGACCATCGAGGTGTTGAAAACTATTTCGCACACCCTGTCGGCATAGCTGCCGAAGCCGTATCCGTAGTACTCGCTGCCGTCCTCAAGGACGATCTTGCGGTCTATGAGTCTCATTTAAAAATACACTCCTTGAATTTATCAGATAGAGCTTTTGAGTCTTTCGAGCACATCTCTGTAGCCGCCGAGAACATCGCCGAGATCGCGGCGGAATCTGTCCTTGTCGAGCTTTTTGTTTGTCTCCATATCCCAGAGGCGGCAGGAGTCGGGGGATATCTCGTCGCACAGAACAAGTCCCTCGTCGGTGCGTCCGAACTCGAGCTTGAAATCGACAAGGCGCACGCCGCCCTTTGCAAACAGCTCGGTCATCAGCTCGTTTATGCGCTTGGACATGGCTCTGAGCTCGTCGAGTTCCTCCTGCGTGGCGAGACCGATAGCGGTTATCTGGCTGTCGTTTATCATCGGATCGCCGAGCTCGTCGCTCTTGTAGCTGAACTCAACGACCGTATTCTTCAGGGGCGAGCCCTCCGGTACGCCGTATTTCTTTGAAAAGCTTCCCGCTGCGATGTTTCTGACTATGACCTCGACCATGACGATCTCCGCTTTTTTTGCGAGAACCGTGGTTTCGTCTATGACTTTGATAAGGTGAGTTTTGACTCCGTTTTTCATGAGGTAATCGAAGATGATGTTGGAGATCTCCGCGTTGAGCTTTCCTTTTCCGGGAAGATCCTCCTTCTTTACGCCGTTGCCGGCAGTGGCGGTGTCCTTGTACTTGATTATGCAGGTACCGGGCTCCTCCGAACTGTAAACGACCTTGCTCTTGCCTTCATACAACTTTTCCATATCGCAGTTTCCTTTCACTCTTCTTGTTTTTATTTATTCCGCTGGGAGAGCTTGCCCTCAAAGCGGTCTTTGGTGGTAACATCCGGAACGGCTGTCGGATAATTTCCGTTGAAGCACGCGCTGCAGAACTCGCAGCCTCCGACAATATTTTTGAGCTCGGACTCCGGCAGATATCCGAGGGAATCCGCGCCGATTATGTCGGCTATCTCCTCCACCGAGTGGTGGCAGGCGATGAGGTTCTCGCACGAATCGATGTCCGTGCCGTAGTAGCACGGATAGAGGAACGGCGGCGAGGAGATACGCATATGCACCTCTTTTGCCCCCGCCTCGCGCAGAAGGTTGACTATCTGGCCGCTCGTCGTGCCGCGTACTATCGAGTCATCTATGAGCACGATTCTCTTGTCCTTTACGGACTCGCCTATCGCGCTGAGCTTTATCCTGACCAGGTCTATCCTCTTCTCCTGACCGGGTGCGATAAAGGTTCTGCCTATGTACTTGTTTTTTATGAAGCCCATGCCGTAGGGTATTCCCGAGGCTTCGGCATAGCCCAGAGCGGCGTCTATTCCCGAATCGGGGACGCCCATGACGACATCCGCGTCGACGGGATGAGTCCTTGAGAGTATCGCGCCGGCGTTTTTGCGCGCCGCGTGGACGGATACACCGTCAATGACGGAGTCCGGTCTTGCAAAATAGATATATTCAAAAATGCATGAGCGCCTCGGCTTTTCGCCGCAGTGATCCCTGTTTGAACGCACGCCGTTTTCATCAAAGATGAGTATCTCGCCGGGGAGTATATCGCGCTCGAATTTTGCGCCGACCGCGGAGAGGGCGCAGCTCTCGGACGCCACGACATATGTGCCGTCGAGCGTTTTGCCGTAGCACAGCGGGCGGAAGCCGTAGGGGTCGCGCGCCGCGAGCAGCTTTGCGGCGGACATGAGCACGAGGGAATATGCGCCCTCAAGCCTGCTCATCGCACTGCTCAGCGCCTTTTCTATAGAGGGGCTTTTAAGACGCGCCTGCGTGACGATATAGGCGATTATCTCGGTGTCGCTCGTCGAGTGGAAGATAGCGCCGTCGAGCTCGAGCTCGCTGCGAAGCTCATAGGCGTTGCTGAGGTTTCCGTTGTGGGCAAGAGCCATCTTGCCCTTCTGGTGGTTGACCTCGATGGGCTGGCAGTTCGCTCTGTTGTTGCCGCCGGTCGTGCCGTAGCGCGCATGGGCGACAGCCATGGTGCCCTGCGGGAACTTCAACAGATCGTCGCGCGAAAAGACTTCGTTGACAACGCCCATATCCTTGCGCGAGGTAAACACGCCGTCGTCGTTGACGACTATGCCGCTGCTCTCCTGCCCTCTGTGCTGCAAAGCGTAGAGGCCGTAGTAGGCGAGATCAGCCACGGGGCCGGGCTTGGGTGAATAGACTCCGAAAACGCCGCACTCTTCATGCAAATTTGACATAGACTATTATTCTCCGATCTCAGATTTTTTAAGCGCTGAGGCTATAAAGCCTTTGAACAGCGGGTGTGCCTTGTTGGGACGGGATTTGAACTCCGGATGATACTGCACTCCGACATAGAACGGACGGTCGGTTAGCTCAACCGTTTCAACGAGCCTGCCGTCGGGCGAAAGACCCGAGAGGGTCAGACCGTTTTCTGTGAGTATCTCGCGGTAATCGTTGTTGAACTCGTAGCGGTGGCGGTGGCGCTCGGAAATTTCGGTCTTTCCGTAGCAGCGCTCCATGGTCGTGCCGGGCTTTATGACGCAGGGATATGCACCCAGACGCAGCGTACCGCCCTTGTCTATATTATCGCTCTGACCGGGCATAAAGTCAATGACCTTGTTCTTGCAGAGCTCGTCGAACTCGCCCGAGTGGGCGTCTTTGATACCCGCGACATCGCGCGCGTATTCTATAACCGCTATCTGCATTCCGAGGCAGATTCCGAAATAGGGAACATTGTTCTCTCTGGCGTATTTCGCCGCGAGGATCATACCCTCGATTCCTCTGCCGCCGAAGCCGCCGGGGACGATTATTCCGTCGAGGTGCGAGAGCTCCTGCTCGTAGTTCGCCTCGGTCAGATTCTCGGAATCGATCCAGTCGATGCGGATGTGGGTGTTGAGAGTGTAGCCCGCGTGGCGAAGCGCCTCGGCAACGGACAGATACGCGTCATGGAGCTGGACATATTTGCCGACAAGTCCGATTTTGACTTCCTTTTCGCGGTTCTTGATGCGGTGGACAAGCTCCGTCCACTCGTCGAGATCCGGTTCGGGAGCGTCTATATTCAGCTCGCGGCAGACGACGGACGAGAAGTTCGACTTCTCAAGCATCAGCGGAGCTTCGTAGAGATAAGGCAGGGTGATGTTCTCGATAACGCAGTCGGGCTTGACGTTGCAGAAGAGCGATATCTTCTTGAAGATAGCCTCCTCAAGCGGCTCGTCACAGCGCAGGACGATTATGTTCGGGTTGATGCCCATGCCCTGCAGCTCCTTGACCGAGTGCTGGGTGGGCTTGGACTTATGCTCGTCCGATCCACGCAAAAACGGCACCAGAGTGACATGGATGAAGAGGCTGTTCTCACGCCCCACCTCAAGAGATATCTGTCTTACAGCTTCGAGGAAAGGCTGGGATTCAATGTCACCTATAGTGCCGCCGATCTCAGTGATGACCACGTCAGCATCGGTTTTCTTGCCGACACGGTATACGAAATCCTTTATTTCATTTGTTATATGGGGTATGACCTGAACGGTCGAACCGAGATACTCGCCGCGGCGCTCTTTGTTGAGCACGTTCCAGTATACTTTACCGGTGGTGAGATTCGAGTATTTGTTAAGATCCTCGTCGATGAAACGCTCGTAGTGGCCGAGGTCGAGATCGGTCTCCGCGCCGTCTTCCGTGACATAAACTTCGCCGTGCTGATAGGGGCTCATGGTGCCCGGGTCAACATTGATATAGGGGTCGAGCTTCTGCGCCGCAACCTTGAGTCCGCGCGCTTTGAGTATTCGTCCGAGTGACGCCGCAGTTATCCCCTTTCCGAGGCCGGAGACGACTCCTCCGGTCACAAAGATGTACTTTGTCATTAATATCCCTCCGTATTTTATCTTTTTCTTTTTTATATACTTCTCCGGTTAAGGTTTCACGCGTACTTTCATTATATCATATTATAACACACCTTCCCTGCCGACTTCTACGGTATTCTGTACTAAAAGCGAGTGCTTTGGAACCGAAAAATATGACAACGCGGTCAACTGCCCGCAAAACCCGATGAGACACACAATGCTCGATTCCGAAAAAGCAAAAAGCAAAGGCGTCCGCCGATGGGGGGGTACTGTCCCCGGGGGAATGAACGCCTTTGCTCATTTGAGGCGTATTTTATCATATTAAAAGACCCGTGTCAATTGTATTTTATATATGTATCGCACTTTATTTTTAAAGCCGTCCGAGAGAACCGCGCCGCCGAAAAAATTTTTGGCGAGAGTTCAAAGCCCCCGCATTTTCTCAGAAAAGCGGTTACATCTTGCTCATAAAATCGCTTTTCAAAAAGCTTCGATTGCGGCTGTTTGCACAAAAATAAAGAATTATCCGAAAACGCCTTGACAAACGATTTTGCTGCGCGTATAATTCAGCGCATAAAGGCAATGGCGTCTTTGAACCGAACGGGTTCATTGACGCCATTTTTTATTTTTCGCCTTAAAACATGAAAAAGGAGCGCTAACTTATGAGCACAGTATCTGATTATTTCGGAAGTCTCGTTTTTGACGACAGAGTGATGAAAGCAATGCTTTCCGCCGATGTTTACCAGTCTCTCAAGAAGACTATTGACGAAGGAGCAAGCCTCAATAATGACGTCGCCAACGCAGTTGCCGCCGCTATGAAGGACTGGGCCGTTGAGCATGGCGCGACCCATTTCACCCACTGGTTCCAGCCCCTGACCGGCATCACCGCCGAGAAGCATGACAGCTTCATAACCCCCGCATCCGACGGACGCGTTATCATGGAGTTCTCGGGCAAGGAACTGATAAAAGGCGAGCCGGACGCATCGTCCTTCCCGTCCGGCGGACTCAGAGCAACCTTTGAAGCCCGCGGCTACACCGCGTGGGATCCCACTTCCTACGCATTTATAAAAGACAAGACCCTCTGCATCCCCACGGCGTTCTGCTCTTACGGCGGCGAGGCACTCGACAAGAAAACGCCTCTGCTCCGTTCCATGCAGGCTCTCAACAAGCAGGCTCTTCGTATTCTCAGACTCTTCGGCAACACCGATGTAAAGTGCGTGCGCACCTCCGTCGGCCCCGAGCAGGAATACTTCCTTGTTGACAAGGCTCTCTATGAGCAGCGCAAAGACCTCGTCTTCTGCGGACGCACTCTTTTCGGCGCAAAGGCGCCCAAGGGTCAGGAGATGGACGACCACTATTTCGGAGTTATCAAGCCGAGAGTCGCGGCTTACATGGCAGACCTCAACGAGGAGCTCTGGAAGCTCGGCATTCTTGCAAAGACCGAGCACAACGAAGTCGCACCGTCTCAGCATGAGCTCGCACCCATATACACCACAACGAACATCGCCACCGACCACAACCAGCTGACTATGGAGATCATGCAGAAAGTCGCCGCGAAGCACGGACTTGTCTGCCTGCTCCACGAGAAGCCGTTCGCCGGAGTCAACGGTTCGGGCAAGCACAACAACTGGTCCATGGCTACGGATACCGGAGTCAACCTCCTCACTCCCGGCGAGACACCCTATGAGAACGCACAGTTCCTGCTGTTCCTCTGCGCGGTCATCAAAGCCGTTGACGACTATCAGGATCTGCTCCGCGTCTCCGTCGCGACCGCAGGCAACGACCACAGACTCGGCGCGAACGAAGCTCCGCCCGCAGTTGTCTCTATGTTCCTCGGCGACGAGCTGACCGCAGTTCTCGACGCCATAGAGAACGACACACCCTACAGTGGCAGCGAAAAGACAACGATGAAGCTCGGCGTTCATGTTCTGCCGAAGTTCACCCGCGACACCACCGACCGCAACCGCACATCGCCCTTTGCGTTCACCGGCAACAAGTTTGAGTTCCGTATGCTCGGCTCGTCGAACAGCATCGCCTGCGCGAACATCATGCTCAACGCCGCCGTTGCGGAGTCGCTCAAGATATATGCGGACCGCCTCGAAAATGTCGATGACTTCGAGACCGCTCTGCACGACATGATAAAGAAGACCATAAAAGACCACAAGAGAATCATCTTCAACGGCAACGGCTATGACGACGCGTGGATAAAGGAAGCTACCGAGAAGCGCGGACTGCTGAATCTCCGCACCACTCCGGACGCTATGCCCGCGATGATTGCCGACAAGAACGTGAAGATGCTCACCGCTCACAAGATATTCTCACCCGCAGAGCTTCACAGCCGCTATGAGATACTTCTTGAAAACTACTCAAAGACCGTCAATATCGAAGCTCTGACCATGGTCGACATGGCGAGAAAAGAGATTCTCCCCGCAGTCGAGGGCTACACAAAGTCGCTCGCAGAGACCCTCGCCGCGAAGAAAGCGGCAGTCGCAGGTCTCCCCTGCAAATACGAGACCGCGACCATCACAAAGCTCTCCGAGCTGTCCGATGAAATCGCCGACGCGACTGCGGACCTTGACAGCGAGATAGCGAAGTTCCAGGCCATCGAGGATGTCACCGAAGCGGCGAATGATATCAGAGACGTTATCCTCGGCAAGATGGACGCACTGCGCGCCGTCTGCGACGAGGCAGAGACGATAACCGCCAAGGAGTTCTGGCCGTTCCCGACCTACAGCGACCTGCTCTTCAGCGTAAAATAAAAATCCACAACCCTTTTTACAATAACAAAAGCGCCCGAGTCGGGAGAAGTAACGCGGAATACCGCTCAAAGCGAGCATGGGACGGTGAGAGCCATGCAGCACAGGAGCCGCGAGAATAACACCCGACAAGCTGCAAGCCGAAAGGACTACCGAGTAGGTGCGCCGGACACGCCGACCGTTACAGCGGCGAGGCTTTCTTCGAAGCCGAAAAGAGAACAAAGATAGGTGGCACAGCGAGTTGGCACTTGCCCTATCGAATGCTGAAACTAACCGAAAGGAAAGATTATTATGTGTTCGATAATGGGTTACTGCGACTGCTGTGCCGCTTTTTCCGATTTTGATGAAGGATTCAAAAAGACCGTTTCAAGAGGTCCGGACGACAGCCGGATAATAGACACCGGCAAAGGTCTGCTCGGCTTCCACCGCCTTGCGATAATGGGGCTAACGCCCGACGGAATGCAGCCGTTTGAATTGGACGGCAGCTATGTAGTCTGCAACGGCGAGATATACGGCTACGAGAAGATAAAAGAGGAGCTTGCGAAAAAATACACATTTAAAAGCGGCTCCGACTGCGAGATACTTCTCCCGCTCTACCGCGAATACGGCGTGGATATGTTCAAGATGCTCGACGCCGAGTTTGCGCTGATTATCTACGACGGCGAAGAGAAAAAATATATCGCCGCAAGAGACCCGATAGGCATTCGCCCGCTCTACTACGGCTACGATAAAAAGGGTGTCATCATGTTCGCGAGCGAGGCGAAGAACCTCGTCGGAATGTGCAAGCATGTTATGCCCTTCCCGCCCGGACACTACTACAAAGACGGCAAGTTTGTCCAGTACTGCGACATAGCGGCGGTTGACGAAGTATGCCATGACGACCTTGAGACAGTTTGCAAAAACATCCGCGAAAAGCTCATCGCCGGCGTTGACAAGAGACTCGTTGCGGACGCAAAGGTCGGCTTCCTGCTCTCCGGCGGACTCGATTCGTCCCTCGTCTGCGCTATAGCGGCGAGACAGAGCAAAAAACCGATACGCACCTTTGCAATAGGCATGAGCGAGGACGCTATCGACCTCAAATACGCAAAGGAAGTCGCCGACTACATCGGCAGCGACCACACCGAGGTCATCATGACAAAAGAGCAGGTCATAGACTCGCTCGAGGGTGTCATCCGTATGCTCGGCACATTTGATATCACAACTATCCGCGCGAGCATGGGCATGTACCTGCTGTGCAAATGGATACACGAGAACACGGATATAAGAGTTCTTCTGACGGGCGAAATCTCCGACGAGCTGTTCGGCTACAAATACACCGACTTTGCGCCGAGCGCGGAGGAGTTCCAGAAGGAGTCGCAGAAGAGAATAAGAGAACTGCATATGTACGACGTTCTGCGCGCCGACCGCTGCATCTCCGTAAACTCGCTTGAAGCGCGCGTGCCGTTCGGCGATCTAGACTTTGTAAAATATGTCATGTCCGTCGACCCCGCTAAAAAAATGAACACCTACGGCAAGGGCAAATATCTGCTCCGCCACGCGTTCGAGGGCGATTATCTGCCCCACGATATACTCTTCCGCGAAAAGGCGGCGTTCTCCGACGCGGTGGGCCACTCGATGGTGGACTACCTCAAGGAATACGCCGAGGGGCTCTACACCGAAGAGGAGTTCAAAGAGAAGTGCGAAAAATACACCCACGCAAAACCGTTCACGAAAGAATCCCTGCTCTACCGCGAGATATTTGAAAAGTACTATCCCGGCCAGTCCGAGATGATAGTCGATTTCTGGATGCCCAACAAGTCATGGGAGGGCTGCGATGTCAACGACCCGTCCGCCCGCGTGCTCTCAAACTACGGCGAAAGCGGAAAATAAAAACACAAAGAAGCAGAGGAATTTTATCCTCTGCTTCTACAGTCTGCATACATCATCCTCGATGTTCGTACTGCTCAGGAATATAGCGAAAAGCATATTCCCGGTGCTATCAATATTGCCAACGAATCCATTGGCACAGAGGATATCTCTGAACTGCCGGATAAAGATCAGCTGATTCTGGTATACTGCCGCAGCGGTAATCGGAGTAAGCAGGCATCTGAAAAACTGGTGAAACTGGGCTACACCAATATCATTGAGATCGGCGGAATTAATAGTTGGCCCGGTGAAACAGTCACCGGCGATAAGTGATAAAATCACAGAACAAGGAACGACTACTGGATATAATAAAGCCATAAAAAAGAAAACAGGAGGACTTAAATATGTCTGCTATCAGTGTTAATAAAAACAATTTGGGTCAAGAGGTTTTGAACTCGGACAAGCCCGTCCTGATGGATTTCTGGGCTCCCTGGTGTGGTCCTTGCCGCATGGTAGTTCCTCTGGTAGAGGAGATTGCCAAGGAGCGCTCCGATATCAAGGTTGTTAAAATTAATGTGGATGAGGAACAGGAACTGGCTATGCAGTTCGGTGTGATGAGCATACCCACCCTGGTGGTTATGAAGAACGGAAAGGTTGTCAATCAAGTCACCGGTGCCAGGCCTAAGGCTCAGATTCTCGCCATGCTGTAAGGAGGTGCAAAGATGGGATTCTTCGATTTTATGAAAGGTCCTGACATCAATCAGGGTGTCAAAGAGTATAGCACTACGGATGGCGCAGTCCTGCTGGATGTTCGCACCCCCGACGAATACCGGCAGGGGCATATCCCCGGCAGTAAAAATGTTCCTTTGCAGTCCATTAGCAAAGTGGCCGGCATGATTGACAATAAATCTACCCCCATTTTTGTTCATTGTCTCAGCGGTGCAAGAAGCCGTCAGGCAGCTGCTATTTTGAAGCAGATGGGTTATACCAACGTGAAAAACATAGGCGGAATTTCCGCTTATGCAGGAAAGGTGGAACGATAATATGAAAGTTGTCATTGTAGGCGGTGTGGCAGGCGGTGCTACCGCTGCCGCCCGTATTCGCAGACTGAATGAGCAGGCAGAAATCGTAGTTTTTGAGCGCTCGGGGTATATCTCCTATGCCAACTGTGGTCTGCCATACTATATCGGTGATGTGATTACCGATCCCGAAGAACTGACCCTACAAACACCGGAAAGCTTCTTCTCCCGGTTCCGTGTGAATATGAAGGTGCGCCATGAGGTCACGGCTATCCATCCCGAAAAAAAAGAAGTTACCGTGAAAAATCTGGAAACCGGTGAGGAGTTCGAGGAGAGCTATGACAAGCTGATTCTCTCTCCCGGAGCCAAGCCTACCCAGCCCCGGCTTCCCGGTGTAGGTCTTGATAAGCTGTTTACCCTGCGCACTGTTGAAGATACCTTCTGCATCAAGGATTACATCAATGCAAACCATCCCAAATCCGCTGTACTGGCAGGCGGTGGCTTCATTGGATTGGAGCTGGCAGAAAACCTGCGAGAGCTGGGGATGGATGTCACCATTGTCCAGCGTCCAAAACAGCTTATGAATCCCTTTGATGCCGATATGGCTTCTTTCATCCATAATGAAATGCGCAAGCACGGTGTAAAGCTGGCACTTGGTCATACCGTAGAAGGGTTTGAGGAAAGGGACGGCGGCGTGGATGTGCTGCTGAAAGACGAACAGCCTCTCCATGCGGATATGGTAATCCTGGCCATTGGTGTTTCTCCCGAAACCACCCTTGCAAAGGATGCCGGGTTGGAACTGGGCATTAAAGGAAGTATTGTGGTCAATGACCGAATGGAAACCTCCATTTCCGACATCTATGCCGTGGGCGATGCGGTGCAGGTGAAGCACTTCGTCACCGGGCAGGATGCTCTGATCTCTTTGGCTGGTCCTGCCAATAAACAGGGACGAATCGCTGCGGACAACATCTGCGGCGCAGACACTCATTATACCGGCTCCCAAGGCAGCAGTATCATCAAGCTCTTTGGCATGACTGCCGCTACTACCGGCGTAAATGAGACCAACGCCAGAAAAACAGGGCTGGATGTTGATACGGTTATCCTGTCGCCCATGAGCCATGCAGGTTACTACCCCGGCGGGAAAGTCATGACAATGAAGGTGGTCTTTGAAAAGGCGACTTATCGCCTGCTGGGTGCGCAGATCGTAGGCTATGAAGGTGTGGATAAGCGCATTGATGTGCTGGCCACCGCTATCCGGGCAGGAATGAAAGCCACGGAACTGAAGGATCTGGATCTGGCCTACGCACCGCCTTATTCCTCTGCGAAAGACCCGGTAAATATGGCTGGCTTTATGGTTGAGAATATCGCAAACGGTGTTCTGAAACAATGGCATCTGGAAGATGCAGATCGTCTTCCTCGTGACGGAAGCGTAACTCTGTTGGACACCCGCACTGTGGAAGAATTCGCACACGGACACATTGACGGCTTCTTTAACATCCCGGTGGACGAGCTGCGGGAGCGGCTGGGTGAGCTGGACAAGCGTAAGCCTGTCTACGTCATCTGTCAGAGCGGTCTGCGCAGCTACATTGCCTGTCGTATCCTGGCCGGAAACGGCTTTGACTGCTATAACTTCTCCGGCGGCTTCCGGTTCTATGATGCTGTGACCAATGATCGCTGTCTCATTGAATCGGCTACGGCCTGCGGAATGGACAAATAAACAACCGCCGCATCTCTCTAACAATTTTGGTAGAGATGCGGCGGATTTTCATCCTCTGACTGCAGCAAACATTTCAAACATCTGAATCACACTTTACCCCAAAAAGAAATCACTGACCAGCATCACACAGAATCCGGCCAGGAGCGCATAGGTTGCTCCGGTCTGACTGCCGTGGGCATGGGTTTCGGGAATCATTTCATCACTGATGACATAGAGCATGGTTCCTCCCGCAAAGGCCAGAGCAAAGGGGAGAATGGCCGAAGCAATGCTTACGGCCCAATATCCCAGAAGCGTACCGACGACTTCGATCAGCCCGGTCACCATGGCGCAGACAAAGGTTTTTATCGGGGATACGCCTGCTGCCAGCATGGGCGCAATGATCACCATGCCTTCGGGGATGTTCTGCAGGGCGATACCGCCGGCGATCATCATCGCCTGCGCCGTATCTTCACTTCCAAAGCTGACACCGGCGGCAATCCCCTCCGGCAGGTTATGGATCGCAATGGCTGTGACAAACAGCAATACCTTGTCAAGGTTTGTGCTGCGGTGTGTTTCCGTATCGGTTCCCACCAGCTTATGCAGGTGGGGAACCAGCTTATCAATGAGATTCAGGCACACCGCCCCAGTAAAGATCCCGATGATGGAAACGAGGATCCTATGGGTTCCGCCATAATTGAGAGATGGCAGAATCAGTCCCAGTACAGCCGCAGACAGCATAACACCTGCCGCAAAGGACAGCACTATGTCGGAGAATTTGTGGGAGATATTCCGAAAGACAAAGCCAATGAGACTTCCAAAAATGGTCGCGCCCCCCACGCCGAGGGCGGTGAGCAATACAATTTTCATCATCAACAATACAGGCCTTTTATGTATTAGAAAGTTCCTGCAATCTCCTTTCTTCACAAATCTCCACGGTGCCCCGCGCCAGCTTCACCATACCCTCGTTCTGGAAATAGTGAAGCATTCGGGTAACTACCTCACGGGCGGTGCCCATGTGGCCCGCAATGGTTTCATGGGTAATCTTGAGGATGTTTGTTTCCTCTAATCTGCATTCCTCCAGCAGAAATTCTGCCAGCCTTTTATCAAAGCTTTTCCACATGATCTGCTCCATGAGCCATATAACCTCAGAAAAACGGGTAGCCATAATTTCGTTGGTAAAATTAGCTACCACAGCAGACTCTTTCATAATGCGCTGATAAGTGTCAGCAGAAATAACCCACATCGTGGTATCCTTCTGCGCCTCAATGGTGATCTCAAACTGAATGCTGTTCATCATACAGGAGGCGGAAAACAGGCAAATATCCCGATCAAACAAACGATAGAGGCTAATCTCCCGTCCTTCATCGGAAATAATATAGGCACGAAGCTGTCCGCTTCTTACCAGCAGGAGACCGGTACACTCCACAGTTCCGTTGTGAATCACAGTCCCTTTGTCCACTTTTCGTAAAACTGCATTTCGCTCCAAAATCTGCTGCTGGGTCGGTGTAAGTTTGTTCCAAATTGGAAAACAGGATGAAAAATCCATGGCTACACCTCCTTGAATACACATAGTATAAAATACTTTATGGCATATGTCAATAATTCCGTTGACATATAGGAAAAGGAGATGTACAATGGTTGTATAAATGGCATATGCCGCCAATAATATGGAGGTGAATCTATGCCAAGACCGAGAAAATGCAGAAAAGTTTGTTGTTTGCCGGATAATGATGGTTTTGTTCCGGTTCGTGGCGGCGAGGAACTGACTCCCATTGTCCTGAATGTGGATGAGTATGAAGCCATTCGCCTGATTGACCGTGAAGGTTTTTCTCAGGAGCAATGCGGAGAATATATGCGTATTGCCAGAACAACGGTTCAGCAGATTTATGCAGCTGCCCGCAAAAAACTGGCCGATGCGTTGGTTGAGGGACTTCCTCTGCGAATCGAGGGAGGGAATTTTACACTCTGCAGCGGGAACAGCGCAGCCTACGGGTGCAGAAATTGCTATCAGCAAAAAATCCATCCGATGCACGAAAAACCGAAGGGAGATAATATTATGAGAATTGCAGTCACTTATAAAAACGGAGAAATCTTTCAGCACTTCGGTCACTCCGAACAGTTTAAAATCTACGATGTGGAAGATGGAAAAATCATTTCGTCTGAGGTTGTGGATGCCGGCGGCAGCGGACATGGTGCACTGGCAGGCGTCCTGAGTGCACTGAAGGTGGATGCCCTGATCTGCGGCGGTATTGGCGGCGGTGCCCAGATGGCACTGAGCGATGTGGGTATCCGGCTTTATGGTGGTGTTTCCGGCAACGCTGATGCAGCAGCAGAAGCACTGGCAGCAGGCGAGCTGGACTTCAACCCCAATGTCCGGTGTGATCATCACGACCACCATGGGGAAGGTCACTCTTGCGGTTCCCACGGCTGCGGCCATCACTCCTGCAACTGAAACAGGTGATTAAGTCACGGAATATGTGTCGTGATTTGATAAAATATAGATAAAGGAGGCGGTAAAACCTAAGTAATAAATCTTGATAAATTCACAGAATTGTGATATAATTATTGTGTGTAAACTGGCAAACAAAAACAATTTCAGAATAAACAATTAAGAATAACGGAGAAATGAAATGGCAGAGCATTTACCACTATCTGTTCGGGTGCCGATTGAAGCGGATAACCCAAGTATTTGCCGCAAAGAAGAGCTTTGCATCAAGTGCGGACAATGCCGTGAGGTCTGCACGAATGAAATCGGTGTTCACAGTACATATTCCTTCGAGCAAACCGAAGGAAAGGCGATCTGTATCCACTGCGGACAGTGTGCAAACGTCTGTCCTACCGCAAGCATTACCGAGGTCTACGAATACCCGGACGTGAAGGCGGCTATCGCAGATCCCGATAAGATCGTTATCGTCAGCACGTCCCCCTCTGTGCGCGTTGCTCTCGGTGAAGAGTTTGGAATGGCGAAAGGAAGCTTCGTGCAGGGTAAAATGATCGCCCTTATGCGTGCTCTCGGTGCCGATTACGTCCTGGATACCAACTTTGCCGCAGACCTAACCATCGTTGAGGAAGCAAGCGAGCTTGTTCGTCGCATTACGACAGGAGATAAGCCCCTGCCTCAGTTTACAAGCTGCTGCCCTGCGTGGGTGAAGTTTGCTGAAACCTACTATCCCGAAATGCTCCCGCACGTATCAACTGCCAAGAGCCCCATCGGTATGCAAGGCCCCACTATTAAGACCTACTTCGCCCAGAAGATGGGTATTGATCCGAAGAAGATCGTTAACGTAGCACTTACCCCCTGTACTGCGAAGAAATTCGAGATCCGACGCGAGGAAATGAACGCCGCAGGCAAGAAGCTCGGTATCCCCGAAATGCGCGATATGGACTACGTTGTTACAACTCGCGAGCTTGCTCTTTGGGCAAAGGAAGCAAAGATCGACTTTGCTTCGCTTGAGGATAGCGATTACGACCGCTTTATGGGTGAAGCATCGGGTGCAGGCGTGATCTTCGGTAATACCGGAGGTGTTATGGAGGCAGCGCTTCGTACTGCATACTCCTATATCACGGGTGAGATCCCCCCGAGCGCACTTCTTGACCTTAAGCCCGTTCGCGGATATGAGGGCATCAGAGAAGCAAGCCTTGACGTCAAGGGAACCACTGTAAACGTAGCTGTTGTTTATGGTACAGCCAACGCTCGCAAGCTCATCGAACTAATCAAGAGTGGCGAGAAGAACTACCACTTCGTTGAGGTGATGACCTGTCCCGGCGGATGCATCGGCGGTGGCGGTCAGCCCCGTGATTTTGCGGCAGATGCTAATGCAAGCCGTAAGGCAAGAATCGAGAGCCTTTACAAGAGAGATGCCTCTTTGACTCTTCGTTCGAGCCACGAAAACCCCGAGATAAAGGAGCTTTACGAGGAATTTTACGGCAAACCGCTCAGTGAGCTTGCGGAAGAAATGCTCCATACTATGTACACTGATCGCTCAAGCGACATCAATAAAGAAATTATAAAAGGAGAAACAAAGAAAATGGCTAAATGGAAATGCTCTGTCTGCGGCTACATTCATGAAGGCCCCATGACCCCTGATTTCAAGTGCCCCATCTGCAAGCAGCCCGCCGACAAGTTTGTGAAGATTGAGGATGCTGCGGCTCCTGCAAAGAATCCCTATGCAGGCACCAAAACCGAGAAAAATCTGTGGGAAGCCTTTGCCGGTGAATCTCAGGCACGCAACAAATATACTTACTTTGCTTCAGTAGCCAAGAAGGCCGGTTACGAGCAGATTGCTGCTCTGTTCCTGCATACTGCACAGAACGAGATGGAGCACGCCAAGTTGTGGTTCAAAGCTCTGGGCGAGCTGGGCGATACTGCCGAGAACCTGCTCCATGCTGCTGAAGGTGAGAACGCCGAGTGGACGGATATGTATGACCGCATGGCTCGTGAAGCTGATGAGGAGGGATTCCATGATCTGGCTGAACAGTTCCGTGGCGTAGCTGCCATTGAGAAGATGCACGAGGAGCGCTACCGCAAGCTTTTGAGCAACGTGGAGGCCATGCAGGTGTTTGAGAAGAGCGGCGTTACCATCTGGGAGTGCCGTAACTGCGGACATATCGTAGTAGGAACCAAGGCTCCTGAGATCTGCCCTGTCTGCAAGCATCCTCAGGCATTCTTCGAAGTGCGTGCGGAAAATTACTAAGAATCAATTGTTTACAAGGAGAAAATGTTTATGAAATATGTATGTGATGTATGCGGTTGGGTTTATGATGAAGCTGTCGGTGATCCTGACAATGGAATTGCACCCGGCACAAAATGGGAAGACCTTCCCGAGGATTTTGAGTGCCCTCTGTGCGGCGTAGGAAAAGATCAGTTCTCTTATGAATAACCCCAAATTCTGTAGCAAAAACAAATCATGTAAAGGAGAGTAACTGTGAACGTAAAATTTTATATCTGCCGTCATTGCGGCAATCTGGTTGGTATGATTCATGACGCAGGTGTTCCCATGATGTGTTGTGGTCAGAAAATGGAGGCTCTTGAGCCTAACACCGTAGAAGCCAGCGGCGAAAAGCATCTGCCTGCTGTTACTGTTGAAGATGGTGCAATCCATGTCAATGTGGGTTCTGTAGATCATCCTATGCTTCCGGAGCATTTCATCGAGTGGGTCTATGTCCAGACCGAAAACGGTGGCCAGCGTAAGGTTTTGAAGCCCGGTGATGAACCCCATGTCACCTTCTTCCTGGGAGACGATAAAGCAGTAGCTGTCTATGCTTATTGCAACCTCCACGGCCTGTGGAAAACTGAAATTTAACATGGAGGTTCTTGCAAATGAACGAAAAAGTACATGCGCTTATCAATCAACAGATAAATAAGGAATTCTATTCCGCATACCTTTATCTCAATTTTTCAAACTATTTCGAGGAAGTCGGGCTTGACGGCTTTGCCAACTGGTATAAAATTCAGGCTCAGGAAGAGCGTGACCACGCCATGCTTTTCTATCAGTACCTGCAAAACGAAAACCAGAAGGTAACGCTTGAAGCCATTGACAAGCCTGATCTGAATGCAGCTTGCCATATGGATGTTTTGAAGGCAGGTCTTGAGCACGAAAAATATGTGACCTCGCTGATTAATGATATCTATAGTGAGGCTTACGAAGCAAAGGATTTCCGTACCATGCAGTTCCTCGATTGGTTTGTGAAAGAACAAGGTGAAGAAGAAACCAATGCAAATAATTTGATTTCCAAAATGGAACTCTTTGGCTCCGATCCCAAGAGCTTGTATATGCTCAATCAGGAATTGGCAGCACGAATTTACTCTGCTCCTTCTTTGGTTCTTTAATCACTATAGATGTATGATAGTGCTTGTTGACCATCTATAATAACAAAAAACAAAAAGCCGGCAGCGAATGCTGTCGGCTTTTTGGCACGCCCGGCGCGATTCGAACGCGCGGCCTTTCGCTTAGGAGGCGAACGCTCTATCCTGCTGAGCTACGGGCGCATATTATGAAATTTAGGTAAATTAGGCCTTGATGGCATATCCCTTGCATTTTCCCAAAAAGGCACCAAAGGGTACCAAACATGGTGCCAAACTGCCGGAGGTTTCCAAGCAAGGTCGCGAAATCGGCGTTTTTCTCGCGTTTTCGCGTGTTCCCGCGGTCGTGGGGCGGATAGAGCAAGACCTTAGGAGGGGGCATTGTTATCGTGAGCGAAGCGAACAACAAGGTTCTCAAGCGTCAGCTTGAGGTTCTTATATCCATTCTGTTGCATAAAAAAGCCGTCCGCAAAAAGTGGACGGCTTTGGCACCCCCTGGGGGAATCGAACCCTCAACTGCCCCTTAGGAGGGGGCTGTTATATCCATTTAACTAAGGAGGCGTATATGCTTTTTGACGCTCAATATTTTATCAGATAAGCTCTTCAAAGTCAAGAAGAATCGGTTCGGGTAAAACAATATAAAAACTTTTGGGATAATTGCCTGTTTTACATGGTATCATACATACAAATACACTTGAAATATTTACATTTATGTTATAAAATAATCAGTGGTGCAAGCGTAAAAAGCTGGCAAATTCAACTTTTGAAAGGACGATCAAAATGAGCGCACTTAACAAAAAGTCAGTTAAGGATATCGACGTTTCCGGCAAGAGAGTGCTGGTACGCTGCGATTTCAATGTCCCGCTCCAGGACGGCAAAATCACCTCGGACAAGAGAATTGTTGCCTCCCTCCCCACTATCAAATATCTTATCGATCATCACGCAAAGGTTATTCTTTGCTCCCATCTGGGCAGACCCAAGGGCGAGTTCAAGCCCGAGTTCTCCCTTGCTCCCGTAGCCGCAAGACTTTCCGAGCTTCTCGGTCAGGATGTCAAGATGGCTAAAGACGTTATCGGCGACAGCGCAAAAGAGCTTGCCGCTAATCTCAAGGACGGCGAAGTCATGCTCCTTGAGAACGTGCGTTTCCACGCAGAAGAGACCAAGAACGATCCCGCATTCTCGAAGGCTCTTGCCTCCCTTGCGGATATCTATGTAAACGACGCTTTCGGTTCGGCTCACAGAGCTCACTCCTCCACGACCGGCGTTGCCGACTATCTGCCGGCAGTCTGCGGCTTCCTCATCCAGAAGGAGATCGAGTTCATGGGCGGCGCTCTTGAGCAGCCGAAGAGACCCCTCGTCGCTATCCTCGGCGGCGCAAAGGTCTCCGACAAGATTGGCGTCATCAACAACCTCCTCGATAAGGTCGATACCCTTATCATCGGCGGCGGCATGGCTTATACTTTCTTTGTCGCCAAGGGCTACCATGTCGGCACCTCCCTGTTCGAGGCCGACAAGGTCGAGCTTGCAAAGGAAATGATGCAGAAGGCTGTTGACAAGGGCGTCAACTTCCTGCTCCCCATCGACAACGTTATCAGCAACGAGTTTGCCGAGAACGCTGAGTACAAGACCATCAACTCCGACGAGTTCCCGGACGGCTGGATGGGCATGGACATCGGTCCCAAGACCCGCGAGCTGTTCGCAAACGCCATAAAGGGCAGCGGAACCGTTATCTGGAACGGACCGATGGGCGTTGCCGAGTGGGATCACTTCGCAGGCGGCACCATTGCCGTTGCAACCGCTGTTGCTGACAGCGGCGCTATCTCCATCATCGGCGGCGGCGACTCCGCAGCTGCTGTTCAGAAGCTCGGCTTCGCCGACAAGATGAGCCACATCTCCACCGGCGGCGGCGCATCTCTCGAGTTCCTCGAGGGCAAGGAGCTGCCCGGCATCGCTGCGCTCAACGACAAATAATTATCTGCAAATTTTAAGCCCGCGGGCGGCAAACCCGCGGGATTTTTCAGGAAGAAAGGAAGTTTCAGAATGAATAAGCAGCTCAGAAAACCCGTTATCGCGGGCAACTGGAAAATGAACAACACTCCCGCAGAGGCTACCGCTCTCATCGAGGCTCTCAAGCCCCTTGTAAAGGACGCCGACTGCGAGGTCGTCTGCTGTGTCCCCTACATCGATCTCTATGCGGCTCTTGAGGCTGCAAAGGGCAGCAACATACAGATAGGCGCCGAGAACTGCCACTGGGCAGAGAAAGGCGCATTCACCGGCGAAGTCAGCGCGAAGATGCTCAAGGCGGCAGGCGTGCCCTATGTTATCATCGGCCACAGCGAGCGCAGACAGTATTTCGGCGAGACCGATGTCACCGTTCGCAACCGCGTCAGAGCCGCTCTCAACGAGGGTCTGAAAGTCATCCTCTGCGTCGGCGAAGTCCTCTCCGAGCGCAAGGACGGCATCACCTCTCAGATAGTCAGCGCGCAGACAGAGATAGCTCTCGGCGGCGTATCCGCTGACGAGCTCAAGAACATCATCATCGCCTACGAGCCCGTCTGGGCTATCGGCACGGGCGAGACCGCAACTCCCGAGCAGGCAAACGAGGTCTGCGCCGTTATCCGCTCTCTTATCGAGAGACTTTACGGCAAGGACGCCGCGGACGCTATCGTTGTCCAGTACGGCGGATCGATGAACGACAAGAACGCCGCGGAGCTGCTCGCTCAGCCCGATGTCGACGGCGGTCTTATCGGCGGAGCTTCGCTCGTTGCAGAGAAGTTCACCGCTATAGTCAACGCCGCAAGCGCAAAATAAACAAGATTTGCCGCCGGTCGGTCACATGCCGAACCGGCGGTAATTGAAAGGAAAGTTAAAATGAGTAAAAAGCCTGTGCTTCTTTGCATCATGGACGGCTTCGGCAAGAATCCCGACACCTACGGCAACGCTATCGCCGCGGCAAAGAAGCCGAATCTCGACAGAATATTCGCGGAAAATCCGATGACATATATCGGCGCATCGGGTCTCGATGTCGGTCTGCCCGACGGACAGATGGGCAACAGCGAGGTAGGCCACACCAACATCGGCGCCGGCCGCGTTGTGTATCAGGAGCTCGTGCGCATAACCAAAGCTATCGAGGACGGCTCGTTCTTCAAGAATCCCGCTCTCGTTGACGCCATGGAGAACTGCAAGAAGAACAACTCCGCGCTTCATCTCGCAGGTCTGCTCTCAAACGGCGGCGTCCACAGCCACAACACCCACCTCTATGCGCTGCTGAAGATGGCGAAAGATTTCGGCATCGAAAAAGTTTTTGTCCACTGCCTCATGGACGGACGCGATGTCTCCACCACCTCCGGCAAGGGCTTCATCGAGGAGCTTGAGCAAAAGATGAAGGAGATAGGCGTCGGCAAGATAGCTACTGTCGAGGGACGCTACTACGCCATGGACAGAGAGCGCAAGTATGACAGAGTCGAAAAGACCTATCGCGCCATGACGAGCCTTGACGCTCCGAAGTTCGGCGACGCAGCTGCAATGATGGAGAAGTCATATGCCGACGGCGTGACCGACGAGTTCATCGTCCCCTGCGTCAGCAAGAATGCCGAGCCCGTCAAGGACGGCGACAGCATCGTGTTCTTCAATTTCCGCCCCGACAGAGCGCGTGAAATTACCAGAGCATTCGTCGATCCCGATTTCGACGGCTTCAAGCGCGAGAAAGAGCCTAAAGTCTTCTATGTCTGCATGACTCAGTATGAGGCGGAGATGCCCAACGTCGAAGTCGCATTCAAGCCCGAGAGAATAGATATGCCCCTGGGCGAGGTATTCAGCAAGGCGGGTCTTCGCCAGCTGAGAATCGCCGAGTTCACAAAATATGCCCATGTCACATTCTTCTTCAACGGCGGCGAAGAGACTGTCTACGAGGGCGAGGACAGAATCCTCATCGACTCCCCCGATGTCGCAACCTATGATCTCAAACCCGAGATGAGCGCATACGAAGTCACCGACACGCTTGTTAATAAGATCAACGAGGATATCTACGATGCGATAATCCTCAACTTCGCAAACTGCGACATGGTCGGTCACACCGGCGTGTTCGATGCGGCTGTCAAGGCTGTTGAGGCGGTCGACGCCTGCGTCGGCAGACTCGTTGACCTCGTCGCTTCCAAGGGCGGCGTAACGCTCATCACTGCGGATCACGGCAACGCGGACCGCATGATAGGCGACGACGGCAAGCCTTTCACCCCGCACACGACGAACCCCGTTCCGTTCGTTGTTGTCGGCTATCCCTGCAAGCTCCGCGAGGGCGGCAAGCTCGGTGATATCGCGCCGACCATGCTCGAGATAATGCATCTCCCCCAGCCCGAGCAAATGACAGGCAAGAGCCTGATAGTAAAATAAGACAAAAGTATAAACCCCGGAGTTTTTGATAAAAGCTCCGGGGTTTTATTATATCTTTATCTGCCTATAGGCGATATACTCGCGGTCGTATGTGTAGGTTATGTGCAGCACCCCGCCGCGCTCGGTTATCGCGGGGTAGGAGAACTCACCGCCCTCCCTGTCCTCAAGGCGCATGAGCAAATTGAACGTCTCGCCGCCGTCCTCGGAGACGAGCAGATCGAGCGGCGAACGGCCGCCCCAGTTCTTTTTGACAGGGTTGCAGACGAGATAAATCTTCCCGTTCCCGGCGAGCACAAGATCGATGCCGCTGTTGTTGTTCGGCATCTTCGTGCGGTAGGCTCTGCACCATGTCTCGCCCTCGTCGGACGAATCGCTGCGGTATATCCTGCCGCGCGAGGTTCTTGTGAGCATATGCACATTGCCATCCTCGCTCTGCCACAGGGTCGGCTGAATCATCGGGACATAAAAACCTCTGAGTGCCTTCGTAGGCACGGTGCGCATGCGCTTCCATGTGCGGCAGTCATCGTCCGAAATATCAACAAAGCAGACCCAGAGCGTATTTCTCTCGTCCGAGGCGGGCGCTATAACTCTGCCGCTTCTGAGCCTTATCGGCTTATTCTTAACAGGTCCTCTGCCGCCGCCTATATCGCCCGGCACAAGCTCAGCAGGCTCGCTCCAATCGACTCCGTTATCCGAGAGCGAAAAATATGTTTTCCACATCGGTATCTTCTTGCCGACTTTGAAAAAGAGCATCATTTTCCCGTCCGCGCGCCGAAAAAGCACCGGGTTCCAGTGCGGGATATTGCTGTCCGCACTGACCCTGACCGGCTCGCTCCAGCCGCTTTCGCTGCGCACGCTCGTCAGGATATCGACATCGTCGGCGCTCTCTTTTGTGCCCGCGAACCATGCGGCGACGACTCTGCCGTCGTCCAGCGGCAGAACGGTCGAGGCATGGCAAGAATCAGTCGGCTTGTTTTCAAATATAAATTCCTTCAAAATTTCCAAAGCTTATCCCTTACCTTAACTTTTGTTGTTATCATTATAGAATCCCGCAGCCCGGAATGTCAACTTCGGGTCGCAAATTTCAACTCATTTTCAAACAATATATTTCGCACATCGAACCATTTCTGCAAATTACATTTAATTTTCTAAATTTTTCTCTCAATCATTGACAGTATTGCCATTAAATGGTACAATGGAGTCGAAATAGGGTATAGGTGAAATATAGGAGGTCTTTAAAAATGGAATCATTGGGTATCGTCAGAAAGATCGACGAGACCGGACGCATCGTACTGCCAAAGGATTTCAGGCGCAGGCTCGCGCTTGAGCCCAACGCGGACGCGGTGGAGCTTTTTGCGGACGGAGATCAGATAATCATCCGCAAATATGCCGCGCGCTGCATCTTCTGCGGCTCGTCCGACAACACGATCGAGTTTTCCGGCAAGAGAGTCTGCCGAGACTGCTCTTCGAGACTCAGCGAAGTCATTCGACTTCAGAACAAATAATAACGCAAAGAGAAAAATCCGCCGAATGTTTTTTCGGCGGATTTTTTATATTCTTTTTACAGCTTCTCTATCGCTTCGACGGCATCTTTTACATACTTGTCGCCGACAAGCTCCGCCGCGCCCTCATCAACGAGCTTAGCGGTCTTTTCTTCCATCGGGATCCTGCCGAGCACGGGCACGCCGAGCTCCTTGGCGGTCTCGTCGATGTGGCTCTCGCCGAACACCTTTATCTGCCTGCCGCAGTCCGGGCAGAGAACATAGCTCATGTTCTCGACCAATCCGAGTACGGGGATGTTCATCATCTTTGCCATGTTGAAAGCCTTTTTGACTATCATTGTGACAAGATCCTGCGGGGTCGTGACGATAATTATTCCGTCGACGGGCAGGCTCTGGAAAACGGTCAGCGGCACATCGCCCGTTCCGGGAGGCATATCAACGAACATGTAGTCGACATCGCCCCAGACGACCTCCGACCAGAACTGCTGAATAACTCCGGCAATAACAGGTCCGCGCCAGACGACCGGCGCATCCTCTTTTTCGAGCAGGAGGTTAACTGACATTATTTTTATCCCGGTCTTGCTCTCCATGGGCAGGAGTCCGCGCTCGTCGCCGACGGCGTTGCCGTGGAGACCGAACGACTTCGGTATAGACGGACCGGTGACATCGGCGTCCATTATAGCGGTCGCGTGTCCGCGCGCCTGCATAGCAGAAGCGAGCAGGCTCGTCACAAGGGACTTGCCGACGCCGCCCTTTCCGCTGACTACGCCGATAACTTTTTTAACGTTGCTGAACTGACCGCACGGAACGCGCAGGTCTTTTTCAGAGCACTTTGATGAGCATGTTGAGCAATCGTGGGTGCATCCTTCACTCATTTTAAAACTTCCTTTCGATTATATATCTGTTGAATATCTTTTAGTATATGCATCGTCCGCATGGACAACACATCGATTATCAATAAAATCGGATCTGCCTTTTATTGCTGGGATTGAGACTTTTGGGCATTTCCTGTCATAGGGGTCGGCGCCCCCTACAAAAGCGCTTATATGAGAAACTTGTTATTTTGCTATGATCTTTTCAACGACCCAGAGTATACCGTAGATGATCGGCTGATGGGCTATGTATATCACGAGCGCGTGGCGCCCGAGGAAGCACAGAGCCTTTGAGCGCTGGCGATAAGTGAACGCGGGGAATCTGCCGTTCGCCGCATAGACGCCGACGAATGTGCCGGTCAGGAACATAAACAGATGCGGCAGCAGCGGAAAATAATCCGCCGAATGGAACGAGGAGTTGAAAAATCCGAGCGGCATGAAGTAGTTGGTTCTGTAGAGCACGGCGGGCAGATTAAAAGTCTTGAGCCCCGCTATGCCGACATAGCCGGCCGACACGCCGTAGGTGAAAATATATATTGCTATACATACTATAATGCCGACTATCGGGTTTATCTTATCAAGTCCCGTGCGCAGCGCCGAGAAGATGAGCATCGACAGCGAAAGCAGGTGGAGGATTCCGAAATATATCTCCGCGCCCTCGAAGTGCATCATCGGCATGATAACAGCCGTCACGACGGTCAGCGCAAGCGCGATGCATAAAAGGCGCACGCCTCGTTTAGTATTATTGTGAGACAGGCGTGAGGATATGCCCGATATGACTATAAACAGCGCCGCAAAAAACGGCTCTGCGGGAGTGAAGAAATCGAGCAGCTTCGTGCCGACTGCAATGTTGAAGAACTCGGACATGCTGTAAAACGCATGATAGAACACCATACAGAACACGGCAAGCCCGCGAAGCTCGTCGAGCAGATATATTCTTTTCTTTCCGGCTGCCACGGCGCACCTCCCTGTATTCGGTAATGTATATTCTATCACAATCGCTATATTTTGCAAGCCTTTCTTGACAACAGACGGGGTTTCGCCGTATAATTTTATAGTATGTCAATACGACTTCAAATAAAACGGCAAAGGATGGGCTCAACATGAAAGACACCTATGAATCCCCGCTCAACTCCCGCTACGCGAGCGACCGAATGAAATATATCTTCTCGCCGGACTTCAAATTCAGAACATGGCGCAGGCTCTGGATAGCTCTCGCAGAGAGCGAAAAGGAGCTCGGGCTCAACATAACGGACGAGCAGATAGCCGAACTCAAGGCGCACAAGGACGACATAAACTATGATGTCGCCGCCGCCCGCGAAAAAGAAGTTCGTCACGATGTTATGTCCCATGTTTACGCCTACGGAGTGCAGTGCCCGAACGCCAAGCCGATAATCCATCTCGGCGCGACCTCCTGCTATGTCGGCGACAACACCGATGTTATTATCATGCGCGAGGCGATGCTGCTCATCCGCAAGGAGCTTGTCAATCTGCTCAATGTTCTCGCAAAATTTGCCGTTGAATATAAGGACATGCCCTGCCTTGCATTCACTCATTTCCAGCCCGCTCAGCCCACGACTGTCGGCAAGCGCGCGGCACTCTGGCTCAACGAATTCCTCATGGACTTCCAGAACCTCGAGTTCCAGCTCTCACAGCTCAAACTTCTCGGCTCAAAGGGCACGACCGGCACGCAGGCATCGTTCATGGAGCTTTTTGACAACGACACCGACAAAGTCAAGGCCCTCGACAAGATGATAGCCGAAAAAATGGGCTTTGACAGCTGCTTCGCGGTCTCCGGTCAGACATATTCGAGAAAGCTCGACTATCAGATGCTGACCGTCCTCTGCGGCATAGCGATGTCGGCGACAAAGTTCTCAAATGACATTCGCCTGCTCCAGCACATGAAAGAGATAGAAGAGCCGTTCGAGAAGCATCAGATCGGCTCGTCGGCGATGGCATATAAGCGCAACCCGATGAGAAGCGAGCGCATAGCCTCGCTCTCGCGATATATCATAGCGGACATACAGAACACGGCGATGACCTCCGGCGCGCAGTGGTTTGAGCGCACGCTCGACGACTCGGCAAACAAGCGTCTGAGCGTCCCAGAGGCGTTCCTCGCCGCCGACGCAGTACTCGACCTGTGCATCAATGTTGCAGACGGACTCGTAGTATATCCGAAGATGATAGAGAAGCATCTGCTTGAAGAGCTGCCGTTCATGGCGACCGAAAACATCATGATGGAGGCGGTCAAGCGCGGCGGAGACAGGCAGGAGCTGCACGAAAAAATCCGCGTTCACTCGATGGACGCCGGCAGAGTCGTCAAGGTCGAGGGCGGCAAGAACGATCTGCTCGACAGGATAGCCGCGGACAGCGCGTTCGGCGTAACGCGCGAGGAACTCGAGGGCATAATGAAGCCCGAAAACTTCGTCGGCCGCGCTCCCCAGCAGACCCAGGAATTTGTGGACAACGAGATTCAGCCGATACTTGACAAATACTCCGACCTACTCGGACTTGATGTTGAAATAAAGGTGTAAAGAATGGAAAAGCTAAAGGCAATATTCAAAAAGCTAGTCAACAAAGAGACTATACTCTATGTCGTCTTCGGCGTGCTGACAACGCTCGTCAACTTCGTCGCGTTCAAGCTGTTCACGATGGTGTTCGACAAGCTCATATCCTCGCAGCTCGGCGTTCACATCTCGAACGTTCTCGCATGGATATTCGCGGTCGCATTCGCCTATGTCACGAACAAGCTGTTCGTCTTTGAGAGCAAGAGCTGGGAGGGCAAGGTGCTCGCAAAAGAGATCCCGTCGTTCGTCGCGGCGAGGCTCTTCTCCCTCGGCGTCGAGGAGCTCGGACTCATTATCTTCGTAAACTTCCTGCACTTCGACAGCAAGGTTTTCCACCTTCCGCTGATAAACTTCGACCTCAGCGGCGAAATGACTGCAAAAATAATCCTCGCAGTCGTCGTGGTTATTCTCAACTACTTCTTCAGCAAGCTCGTTATCTTCAAAAAGAAGAAAGCTCCAGAGCAGGAAAAGGCAGAATAAATCAAAAATAGCAGTATGAATCTCCCGTCAAACACGCGGCGGGAGATTTTTTCGGCAAATCCGAACTTTTTATGCAAAAAGGCTTGCAATTTCTGAAAAAGTGTGTATAATATAATAACGCACTGAGGAACAGAATATATCGCGGAGTAGAGCAGTTGGTAGCTCGTCGGGCTCATAACCCGGAGGTCGCAGGTTCAAGTCCTGCCTCCGCAACCAGAAAAAGCACTTGCAAAAGCAAGTGCTTTTTGTTTTTTCATTGAAACTTGCCATTACAAGCAAATAAAGCGGCCGAGTTTCAGATGTAAAATGTTTGCGGCGCAGAAATGTTCTTGCCATTCTATACAGCGCCGCTCTTCATATCTAACGCAAACCCCGCTTCTTTCGAAGCGGGGCTGATTTTATTTTACTTTGTTCTTCCCAGTTATCCGGAACGTGAGCTCAATCATCGTTATCATCAGGACGAAGAAAAAGATTAGATATATCGGCATTATTTTAAAGCTTATCGAGTTTCCGAGGAGGCCGAACACGGGCGGAATGAATGTCGAGCCGACATAGGCGCTCGCCATCTGTATTCCGATTATAGCGCCGGAGTTCTCCGCCCCGAAGTTGTTCGGCGTGGAGTGAATGATGCACGGATATATCGGCGCGCAGCCGAGACCTATTATAATAAATGCCGCGGCGGCGAGTATATACGAGCTGCTCGGGACGAACAGGCAGCATACGCCGCATATAAGTATGGACGTTCCGATAATTATCATTCTGCGGTCGCCGAGCTTATCCGTGATAAAGCCGCTTATGAACCGCCCGACGGTGATGCCTATATAAAACAGCGACGCGAATGTTGCCGCGCGCTCTGCGGATATGCCCTTGACTTCAACGAAATATGTGCTCGCCCACTGCATGGCGGTTGCCTCTGCGGCGCAGTAGGCGAAAAAGCCGATGAGTAGGAACAGCACGCCCTTTATTTTCAGCGCACCAACGAGTCCGACGCTCTTTTTCTCCGTCTCGTCCGCCGCCTTGTTGACTTTCCACACCGGCAGGGTCACGAGCAAAAGTATCGCTATAGCGAGCTGTATCGCGCCCACAATACGGTAACCGCTGTTCCATGTTCTGTTTGTCAGCGCATAGCCCATGATAAACGGGCTGACTATCGTCCCGACGCCCCAGAAGCTGTGCAGCCAGCTCATGTGCTTTGCCTTGTAGTGCAGGGCGACATAGTTGTTGAGCGCTGCGTCTATCGCGCCCGCTCCGAGCCCGTAAGGCACGGCGAAAACAATAAGCATCCGGAAGCGGCTCGAAAAAGAGAAACCGAACAGCGCGATGACCGTCAGGAACACGCTCATCACCGTGACTATCCGCGTGCCGAGCTTTCTGTTGAGCCTATCCGACATCAGGCTCGACACAATCGTTCCGCCGGATATTACCATTGACACAATACCCATATACGATATCGGCACGCCGAGCTCAAGATGCATGACGGGCCAGCCCGAGCCGAGAAGCGAATCGGGCAGCCCGAGGCTGATAAAGGCAAGATAGATAAGTGCAAGCAAAAACGAATACATTTCGGTTCTCCTTGTCTGCGCGGCTCGGCGCCGCATGAAATTATACAACTTATAACATAAATAGATTTTTCTGTCAATAAATTCGCCAAGCGATTTTATAATTTTGAACCACAGGTTCAATGACAAAATCTTCGCCGCGATGTAAAATATCGGCATAACAAACAGCGAGGTGAAAGATATGAATCTCAAAGAAGCATTCAGATATCAGAATAAAATCCAGGCGCTCATGTGCGAGGCAGAGAATATTCTCCGCAACAGGGCGAACATAACAAAAGTCACCAACACCAATCTGCGCCACAAGGTCATGCCGGAGGCATCCGACGAGACGGTCGTTGAAATTCCCGAGACCGAATACGGCGGCAAAATAACCGATGTCGCGCTGTTTCTCGTATTTCTTCTCGAAGAGAAGTCGGCGCTCGCCGCCGCGATACGCAGGGCGAAGAACAATCTCGACATAGACATGGACAGCGAGGTCGCGCTCAACTCCGCGCGTCAGACCGTCGCCGAGATTTTCAGGACGATGAACGGCATCCGCAGCTCGGAGCAGACCATTGCAAACGGCGGCACGGGCTACCGCTTCAACACCGACGGCAATCAGGTCACCTACCGCTGCGACGTGCGCCGCGTCACGACGATAAATTACGACCGCAATGTCATCCGCGCCGAGCTCGGCAGGCTCGACAGAGCCGCCGATGAGATGTCCGCAAAGCTCGACATCTGCATGGTCACATCCTCGGTCGATTACACTCCCCCGTTTGATGTGAACTCCGGATTCGCCGACGCTTTCGAAAATTATCTCGAAAACAGGCGCTGACTTTATGCCCGGCTGTTCCGGGTGCGGCAGGATAAGAGAACGCAGGATCGGTTCAGGTGCAGATGAACTGTAACGCTGCACGTCAACTCCCGGAAATCCGGAACTCAACTACTTACTTATTGATTAAAACGATGTTCGCTTCCGTCCGCGCCAAAAGCTCAATCGCTTTTCGCTTTGACGCAAACGCGCTCCTATCTCTATATCCCACTCACGCCGCGCCCAATATCTTTGTTTTTGCCGCTTTCGGCATCGAAGCCCCGGCTTCATTCGCAGGCATTCGGGAAATATTTTCCCGACGCGCCGCAAAATTGATCATGCCGCATCGGACTTCTGACGCATCCGGAACAGCCGGGCATAGAAATGACTCGAGCAGCAGGCATCTTCCTGCTGCTCGCTGTAACTTTTGATATTTTTGACGGGAACCAGTATCTGATCCATGGGCACGCCGAGGAGATTCCCGAGCGCGTAAAGGTTATCTACAGTCGGAAGGCTCTCGCCGTTCTGCCATTTATAGACGGCGCGGGGCTCCTCAAAGCCGAAATAGCTCTGGATGTCCCGAACCGTCAGCCCGCGTTCAATGCGCAGGCGGCGGATATTGTTTCCCGTTGCCGCGAGGTCGATGACCGGGAAGAACTTCGTGTTCATATGAACACCTCCTTGAAGAGTGATACTATAAGATAGCAGAAAGCGAAGAAAAAAGCAAGGAAAATTTTATACACCGGGCAAATTTTTTTGCCCCATGAAAGGAGAATAAAAATGAAAAAGATGGTTCCGCTCTCGAAGCAGAGCAAAAAAGAGCGGTGCAAATATTATGCGTCAAAGCGCGGGTCGTGGAACGGGGTTTCGCCCGTGACGCGCGTTGTGCAAAGCCGCAAAATATATGACCGCAAGCGCATGAAATCAGCCGACAGAAAGATATGCGCAGAGTGAATCTCCCCCGCAGAGCAATTCCGCGAGGGAGATTTTATATTATTTTATCAGCGAGAATACGAACACGACTATCCCGAGCACGACGAGGACGACGCCGGTCGCGCGGTTGAGGGTCTTGGGCTGAGCTTTGTTCGCTAACACTGCGGCGATGCGCGCCCAGATGAGCGTGAACACGACACACAAGATAAGCACAGTCATGTCGGGCATTCCGCCTATCGCAAAATGCGATATCGCGCCGGTGAGCGCGGTAAAAGTCATGATAAATACGCTCGTGCCGACCGCGGTTTTCAGCTCATAGCCGAGCACTGTGGTGAGAATAAGCAGCATCATCATGCCGCCGCCTGCGCCGACGAATCCGCAGATAAGACCGATTATCGTTCCGCAGATAACAGACTGTATCGCACGCTTTTTCGCCGGGACTTTTTCCATCGCCTCTTTCGTCGTCATGACCGGGCGGACGATGAATTTTATTCCGAGCAGGAATGTCATTATGACCGAGAAGCTGCCCATCGTTGCCGACGGGAGCAGGCTCGCGAGATAGCTGCCGACGACTGTGAACGTGAGGACGGTCGCCATCATAATGAGTCCGTTTTTTATATCGAGGTTCTTTTTCTTGCCGTATGTATACGCCGAGACGGTGCTCGCGAGCACATCTGAGGCGAGCGCGATGCCGACCGCCATATACGGATCCATTCCGAGGAAGGTTATGAGCATCGGGCTTATGACCGCCGCCGCGCTCATGCCGGCAAAGCCCGTGCCGAGTCCCGCGCCCATTCCGGCAAAGAATGTTACAAGTACTGTTATAAATATTTTCATTTCTCTCACCCTTTGAGCATCTCATCGAGATTGCGGTCAATAATCCCGACCGTCTCGGTGAAGTTCTTTTTCATTTCGTCCGTCGTGTTTTCAAACAGCATATCGAAAAACGACTGTTGGAGCTGCTTTCCGCGCCCGACTATCGGCTGAGCCTTTTCGGTCAGCGAGAGGCGTATTTTTCTCCTGTCGCCCTCGATATTCGTGCGCTCAATATAGCCGTCTTTTGCAAGCTTTTCGACATTGACGGAGACAAGATTCGCCTTTATCTTTCTGACATTGACTATGTCGCCTGCGGTGCTGTAATCCGGGTTGTTAGCGAGAAACATCAGGATATCAAACGCCGTCTGCGGTATGTTCAGCTCACGGCAGAGCGGCTTGCAGACTGCGTTATACGCCGCCGTAAGTTTCTTCGGGAAGTCTATTCCCATGTTCATGCTATCATCTCACTTCAAATTTAGACAGTTCATTTTTGAAGTATTATAATTCAATACAGCGCATTTGTCAACAGCCGACGGCAAATTATGTCCCGCTCTGAAATCTGTTGCAAAATCCGCGCCCGCCGTGTACAATAGACATACTGAAAATTCGGAGGATTCTATGTCTACTTACAACTCAAGAGCCGCTGTGCAATCGATAATGGCTATCGCGGAGAGCGAAAATTCAAAGCCCGGCCGCGTCACGATGCCGAAAGTATTTCTCGGTGTCGGGATATTCGACGTTATCGCGATGGGCGTTGGTATATATTTTTCTCTGCGGTTTAAAGAGATAATCCCCGCCGTAATATTTTCGATTTTAGCCCTGCTCGGGATTTTTCTCATCATCGGATATTTCAACCAACGGATATATTACAGCGCCGACAAATTCGTCAGCAGCAACCTCTGGGGAGTCAAGCGCACCTATAGCTACGGTGACATAAGCGGAATAATGGGCTATGGCAGAAACACGGATGTCAAGATATATATCGGCGACAAAAAATCGCTATTGACCGCATGGCGGTCGGCAAAAAGGAATTTATCGAATTTGCTCTCAAGCGTCACCGCGAGCTGAAACATAAAAACATTCCGCTGCTCCGGGCGGCAAAAAAGAAAGATCTGTTCAACGGCAACATTGCAAATCCCGGCGAATTCATCGCGGTTTATATAATAATTGCGATCGGCGCCGCTCTGCTTTTCGGTATAATGCTGTTCGTTGAGTTCAGTCCGCAGACGCCGGAAACCGATCTTCGTTATTCCACCGTCGCGTTCAACAGCTGTGAGGTATATGGCGACGAGCTGTGGCTGCGCACCGGCGGCGACATGGACTACAAAATAGCCCACTACGACGAAGTGCTCCCCGATGTGGACGCTTTTCTTGCAAAATACAAAAACGGCGGCGTTTTGAAGCTCGGCTATCAGTCGGTCAGCCCGAGATACGACCCCGACTATTACAGAGTATATTACGCCCGGGGCGCAGCGAACGAGATGTTCGTAACGCAGGAGAAGGAGTGCGAAGTCCGCGCACGCCACACAAAAGAGGAGCGCCCGAAAATCATCGCGCTTTTCTCGGCGCTCATGCTCTTCCTGCTGAGCATCATACCGGGAAGCATCTACGCCGGTCGGCACGCGGACACGCTGAACCCGAAAATAGTCCGCATCTTCTTCAAGCCCGATTATATTCTCTGTTCGGGAGGTTCCGCGCCGAAGAGAAAAAGACGCGGAAAGAAATAAAAAAGGCAATAAGCGAGAACGGCAGCCGCAGCAGATTTATTGCTGCGGCTGTTTTGCCACAAAATCGAGCCGATTGCGCGGCGGGTTGTCGTGCTCTGCAAAAAGCTCGGCAAAAAAACGGACAAAGTCAAGCTCCGTCCGTCTGCAATTCTATTAAAATAATCTCCGGCCTGTTGTTGACGCGAAACGGGAAAATGCTGTTGCCTATGCCGCGGCTGACAATCATTTTCGTTTTTCCCTCGGAAAACAGTCCCGCGTCATATTTCGGAAACAGCCCCTGATTCGGAGCCGCCAGACCGCCTATAAACGGCAGGCGGAACTGACCGCCGTGCGCATGGCCGCTCAGGACAAGGTCCGCATTGCAGGTTACGTAAACATTAAACAACTCCGGTCGGTGGGAAAGCAATAAAGTAAAGCCGTCATCCTTGTCAACAAGCGCTTTCAGCTGCGACTCCATTATCGCCTCTTCGTCATGGAATAAGTAGTCGGAGCTGAAGCTCGGGTCCTTTACACCGATAAGAGTGATTTTTTCGCCATCTCTCTCCACTTCCGTCTTTTCGTTTTCGAGCACGGTTACACCGAGCTTTATTAAGCCGGTCTTTAAAGCGTCATATTCCGATGCCCTCGCCTCGTGATTGCCGGTGACATAATAGCAGGGCGCGATTTTGACCGCTTCGCCCGCAAAGTGCAGTGCCGCGGCAACGTCGGTTTTTCGGGAATCTATCAAATCTCCCGTTATAGCAATAATATCGGGCTTCGCCTCTCTCAGCATATTAAGAAGAGTTTCATTGTTTTTGCCGATTTCGGTGTTGTGCAGATCCGAAATATGCGCGATTTTGCAGCCGTCAAACGCTCGGGGCAGCCGCTCGCTCGAAACTGTGTATTTGTTGAGCTGCAGCGCCGTGTTGCCCCAAATTATCCAAAGAATCAACGCCGTAAGCAGAGCCGAGACGACCGCGAGGGCGATTATCGGCTTTTTCTTTTTTGCAGTCATCGGACATCCCTCCCGACGGTCAGTATAGCATGAATTTGTGAATTTTCTGCATTTTTTGAGAAATTATCGGCGTCTGCTGCCGAGAGCCCGTGGTTTTTCAGACCCGATTTGCGGTGAATATCTGCTTTTCGCCTGCGATTTTTTCCACAAATCCGCGCGGGATGTTGCAATGCGAAAGAAAAAATTTATACTTGTTTGGCTTTAAAAGAAGAATTGTTCCCGTATAAATATTAATTCCGCACAATCTACGCTATAATTACTAAATAATCACATGAAACGGAGGCTTGCCAATGTCTACCTGGGAGGAGCTCAGGCAGGAGTGCCTGAACTGCCGCAAGTGCGGTCTGTGCCAAACGCGCACGAATGTTGTTTTCGGCGTCGGCAAAGAAGACGCGGAGGTCATGTTTATCGGCGAGGGACCCGGTCAGCAGGAGGATCTCAAAGGCGAGCCGTTCGTCGGGCGCAGCGGTCAGCTGCTCGACAAGTTAATGGCGACCGTTGACCTGTTCAGGGACAAGAATATCTATATCGCGAACACCGTCAAGTGCCGTCCGCCGCAGAACCGTGATCCCCTGCCCGAGGAGCAGGAGGCGTGCTCCGCATGGCTCGACAGCCAGATAGCCCTGATGCGCCCGAAGATAATCGTCTGCGTCGGCAGGATATCCGCACAGAGATATATCTCGAAGGACTTTCGCGTCACAAAAGAGCACGGACTTTTCTATGACCGCGACGGTATACTCTATATGGGTACTTTCCATCCGGCGGCGCTGCTCCGCAATCCAAATCAAAAGCCCGCGGCGTTCGAGGATTTTATTGCCCTGCGCGACAAGATAAACGAAATCTGCGACCACACCTATTGAGCCAATCGCCGCTTGAGCGGTTGAAATATACTTAACGGCACGAGCCGAATTTTTGAAGAAAGGATCGATTTCAATGCAGCAGAAGTTTCTTGAAAAGACTCTGGGTCAGCAGATCGCCGATATGGCGGCAAAGTACCCGGACGACAACATGATCGACTACACTGACAGGGACTACTCCAGAACATGGAAAGAGTTCAACGACGAGTGTGAGACGATAGCCAGAGGCTTCATGGCACTAGGCCTTAAAAAGGGTTCACACATTTCCATCTGGGGCACAAACGTGCCCGCATGGCTGCTAACCTTTTTCGGAAGTGCAAAAATGGGCGGTATACTTGTTACCGTCAACACAAGCTATAAAGTTTTCGAGCTCGATTATCAGCTCAAGCAGTCCGACTCCGAGGCGATTGTCCTCATTGACGGCTACAAGGGCACGAGCTATATCGATATAATAAACGAGCTTTGCCCCGAGCTCGAATCCTGCGAGCCCGGCAAGCTCAAGAGCCGCAGACTGCCGCTTTTAAAGAGCGTTATCTACGCGGGCGAGGGCGAGTGCCCGGCGGGCATGGTCGACTGGAAGGATCTCTATACTCTCGCTGAGCAGACTCCGGTCGAGGAGTTCGAGGCGGTGCGCGACTCGTGCGACTGCCACGAGGTCGTCAATATCCAGTACACCTCCGGCACGACGGGATTTCCCAAGGGCGTTATGCTCACCCACTACAACATTCTCAACAACGGCCAGACGATAGGCGACGGCATGAAGTTCACCCACGAGGACAGACTGTGCATCACCGTTCCATTCTTCCATTGCTTCGGCATGGTGCTCGCGCTCATGTCCTGCATATCCCACGGAACGCCCTTTGTGCCGATTGATATGTTCAACGCGAAAAAGGTCATGGACGCGCTCGTGACGAAGCACTGCACCGCAGTCCACGGCGTGCCGACGATGTTCATTGCCATGCTCGAGCACCCGGACTTCGACAAATATGATTTTTCGCATATGCGAACCGGCATCATGGCGGGCTCGCCCTGCCCGATAAAGACTATGTACGATGTCAGCGAGAAGATGAATATGCACGATATCGTCATTGTTTTCGGTCAGACCGAGGCGGCGCCCGGCTGCACGATGACAACGACGGAGGATTCCCTCGAGACACGCTGCGCCACAGTCGGCAAGGCGTTCCCCGGCGTCGAGTGCAAGATAGTCGACCCGAACACGGGCGAGACTCTGCCCGCGGGCGAGATAGGCGAATTCTGCGCGCGCGGCTACAACATAATGAAGGGCTACTACAAGATGCCCGAGGCCACGGCTCAGGCTATCGACAAGGACGGCTGGCTCCACTTCGGCGACCTCGCCGTCTGCGACGAGAACGGCTACTACAAGGTCACCGGCAGGCTCAAGGATATGATAATCCGCGGCGGCGAGAACATATATCCCAAGGAGCTCGAAGAGTGCCTCTATCATAATGACCGCGTCAAGGATGTTCAGGTCATCGGCGTGCCGAGCAAGAAATACGGCGAAGAGGTCTGCGCCTGCGTCATCCTCAAAGAGGGTGAGGACATGACCGAAGATGAGATCAAGGCTTACTACAAAGAGAACGTCGCGTTCTTCAAGATACCTAAATATGTCTGGATAATGGACGAATTCCCGATGACCGCGAGCGGAAAAATCCAGAAATTCGTTCTGCGCGACATGGCGGTCGAAAAATATTCGCTTCAGAGCGACGACTCAATAGAAACTGCGTAAAAGAATATTACGAAAGGATCTGTTACGATGAAACTATCATTTTCAACCCTCGGCTGTCCGCGCTGGACGCTCAAAGAGATCGTTGCAACGGCCAAGGATCTCGGCTTCGGCGGCGTGGAGATAAGGGGTATAGGCGACAAGATAAACGCGCTTGAAATTCCCGAGTTTTCGGACGCCGAAATCGAGCAAACGAAAGAAAATATCGCTCAGACTGGGCTTGTCATTCCCTCTCTGACCTCGGGCGCAACGCTCGCCGTGCGCGACAGGGCGCAGGACTCGTTCCTCGAGGCGTGCGGCTACATTGACCTTGCGAGAAAGCTCGGAGTAAAATATATCCGTGTCATGGGCACTGGCGAGCCGCACATCACCGTCGGCGATTTCACGCTCGGCGCAGGGCTCTACCGCCAGCTGTGCGAGTACGGCGCGAAGAGAGGCGTCACTCCGCTGATAGAGACCAACGGAGACCTCTCGAGTTCAAAGGCCATGCTCGCCTTTCTCGACAGAGCCGGAAGCGACAACTGCGGCGTGCTCTGGGATGTCCACCACACGGTGCGCTTCGGCAGCGAGAGCCCTGTAGAAACTTTTGCGGCTCTCGGCACTTATGTCAAGCACGTACATTTGAAAGACTCCGTTATGCGCGGCTCAAGGGTCGAATACCGCATGATGGGCTACGGCGATGTGCCCGTCACGGACGCTGTGACGCTGCTCGACAGAGCCGGCTTCGACGGCTTCTTCTCCCTCGAGTGGGTCAAGCGCTGGAACCCCGACCTTCAGGAGCCGGGCATAGTCTTTGCCCACTACAAGAACTATATGGACTCGCTTGCGGAATAAACTTAACGGGACTGCGGATAGCAGTCCCGTTTTTTATATCAGTTCAATTTCAATATCCTCTTTCGGCTTCTTATAAAACACCATACACCAATCCGGCTCATATTCCGGCTCATAATACAGTGACGAGCAAGCAGTTCGCCCGCTCGCCGATGATGTGACGATGACGGTCGGTCCGTCCGCGCCGCCGATAATGCCCGCCGCTTTGTCGCATGGAGCGATAATCCCGCGCGGTTTTTCCGGCTTTGAGCGGTCATTCACGGATATCTCATCCCTCGGAATTTCCGGCGAGATATCATAATTCATTATTGTACACAGCGGCGGTTCTTTTTCGCCGATATGCCGCAGCTTTGAAAACTTCTGCTGTTCAACAGCTGTAACCGTCAGCGTATGCTTTTTTCCGGTCACGGGATTTATAAATTCTGTCTTGTCGCCGGGGCGATTCGCCTTGAAATGCGCTCCTGGGACGGGTATCTTTTCCGCGCGAAGTTGCAGGGTCAGGGAATCTGATTTTTTCGGTTTTCTGCCGCGCCACGGGATACTCATCCTCACTGCAAGCCAGCAAAAAGATTTATCGAGCCCGTATCTATCGAGCAGAGCTTCCGCCGCATCACCGCTGTCGGGGAAAAGCGGATTCCAGCAGTCGGAGCTTGAAAACTCCATGTCGCTTTTTCTGCCGCCGAACTGAATTGAGGCGAAGATATCGCTGTTCAGCGGATTTTCAGCTTCTATTTCAGCCTGCTGCTCGTCTGAAAAGTCGTCACAATCGCTGTTTTCATCGAGTCCAAATTTTTCTATAAACTCACGAAAGCTGTCAACGCTCACTTTTTTGAACATATCTGCAACAAGTCCCTTGCCGCAAAAATATACAGACGGCACGAGCCATTCTTCACCGCCCCAAGTGAAGCTTTTGTTAACTGCCAGCTCTTTGCCCGCATGATCGCGACCGAAGTGGCCGTAGAGCGAGCCCTGATAAAAGGCCTTGTATTTTTTCTCCATATCAAAACCTCATCATGTTCCCGAGCTCGAGCGACCCGTCGGCGCGCTGCAGCTCGGACGAGTTGGAGAAGCGTATCGGCTTGCCGTTTTCGAGCGGCTTTTCAATGCGGACAAAGAGCGACTGCCCGTCGTCTATGCTTATCTGCGCCGAGAATACTGCGCTCTTTCCGGGCATAAGGCGGCAGAGCTTTTGATTTTCCGCTTTAGTCCACTGCGCATTTTTCTCGTTTCCCACGCCGAGAGACACGCCGAGATCATAGTATATCGGGGCGACGCCCGTATTTTTTATCGTGACAAAAGCATAAATTTTGCCGAAAATTTTCATCACTCTCGCGTCTGTGACAGTAAAATCATAGCCGAGAGCCGCCGAAGCTGTTTTGGCGCGCTCGATTTCGTCCGCGCCGAGATTTTCTTCAAACGCGCCCGCCATCATCAGCCACGAGCAGTGGGTCACATTGACGCACTCGGAGTAGTCCTGATATCCGTCGAGCGGCGCGCCGGACAAGAACGCCGACTGCCCCTCCGGGCGGAACTCGCCGCCGATTGGCTGATTTTTCCAGGCTCCGGTCTGATGCGCCTTTTTCATCTTGGACATAAAATACCAGCTCTCGCCGTAGAGTGTCGAGTGGGTGAAAGAATCGTCGTGGAAGCCGACATTGCCGCCGCGCGTAGTGCCGGGAGTCCCGGGATAGCGGGTCAGAATGCGCGTAGTCTTGAAATTTTCCGCAAATGCGGAGATAATTTTTGCTTTCTGCTCTTTTGAAGCTTCGAGCTCCGGCAGGCAGACATGCCACTCGCCCCAGTGGCCGAGAAGCCCTGTTGTGATATAGGCTATACGGCGGTCGCCGTCGTATTCGCGTGCCAGCTCGCGCACAAAATCGCAGAGGATATCAATGAGCCTGCCGTCCGAATAGTCGGGACACCAGCCTCCGCCGTATTCGTCGTAGTGCTCTTTTTTTATACCCATATCCCAGATGAACTGCGGCACAGCTTTTTCGCCGATACCCGATCCGGGATAGTCGAGATAGACTCTGAAAACCGCCTGATTCCCGCGCGCCGATATCTCTTCAAGATACGGCTCAAGCCCCTCGCGGATAGTGTATTCGCCGCTGTCGGACATGAGCGCGGAGAGCGGAACATAGAACCACTCCATGCTGTAAGGCACGCTGTTGTCGGCGCCGCCCTGTTTATAAAACGGCATGAAGCCTTTGAGCGGATTACCGACCGCCTGCTCATATTCAAAATCATAGGCGGCAAAGCCCTCGAGCGGCGAGATGCACAGCGAGAGCCCGAGTAAAAGCACAAATAGACGGGCAAAGAATTTCAAGAATCTTCTCATCGGCGTTTTCCTTTCAATATTGCTTTCTTCAATAAGTATAACATTCTTTCCGCCTTTCCTCAAGATAAAAAGAACCGGAGCCCAAACGAGCTCCGGCGAGAAAATATTTACTTTTTCGGTTTGACTGCGATCCATATCTCGCAGGTATAGTCAGGGTTCTGCACATCCGCAGAGGGATAGACCTCAATCTCAACGCCGTTGCCGTATTCATATCCGCTCTGCGGGAAGAATTCGGTGCATATCTTTCTATAGGTCTCCCTGAACGCGTCTGGCATCCTACCGCGCACGGTGAACACCGCGTAGGTATAGGCGGGTATCTCCATGATTTCGAAATCCTGCGGGTCGGATTCGCCGTCATACTCCGCACCGATGCCGTAGGGAAAGCCGCTGTCCGTCATCTCAGTCGAGAAGCACACGCCGAGAAGTCCCTTGAACTGCGCGCTGTCCTTGATATACCCGCAGAGCTTTTGAATGCTACCGTCGCGTCCGCACTCGTTCCAGAATTCGGGTATCTCCCTGTTCGTGTAGTCATCACCGGGTTTTGTGAACTCTCTGCGGCGGCAGATAATCTTCGCCGCCTGTTTCTTTTCTATTCTGTACTCCATAATGCTGCCTCCTGTTAAAATGAGTTTAACACAGATGCGGGAGAACGAGCGGATGGCCGCGCCCTTTCGGACTGCGGACGGGGATACGCCATGGAAGCGGGCGAATGCGCGCGAAAAGCTCTCTGGCGAGTCATAGCCGTATTTGAGGGCAACATCGATAACCTTGGCGTCCGTCGAGAGCAGCTCCTCCCCGGCGAGGGTGAGCCGCCGCATACGCACATAGTCACCGAGCGTATAACCGCACAGCAGAGCGAACACGCGCTGAAAATTAAACGGCGACGAACATGCCTCTTTCGCCGCCCGCGCGTAATCCGTGGGCTCCGTGATGTGCTCCTCAATATAGTCTATCGCTTTGCTTATCCCTGTTATCCAGTCCATGCTTTTTCTCCCTGTGCAAGAACATTATAGAGCAAAGGAATTTTTTATTCCTGACTTTTTGTGCTCTCTTGTGTCAGGATATTATTCTTTCTTTTCAGCTTTCTCTCCCGAAGCTTCTCTACGCCCGTGCCAATCGCAAGACCGGCGGCGGAGACGGCCGCACCTATTGGCAGGGTGATTAAATCGTTGAGGTGCACCGCTATATCGCCTGCGGAAACGCCCGTCGAAGCGGCGTTGGCGAGGGTGAAGGTCAGAAACGGAATGAGAGTGTACATAAGAGCGAGGATAGGCACCGCCCACCATTTTCTTCTGCCCCAATAGCCGTTTGCGCCTATGAGCAGCGAGATGACGAATGTGGTCAGCGGGATTGCGCCCCATATAACGAGCACGGCGTACGCGCCCGCGTCCGACCCGGAGACGGCGAGCCAGAAAAACGCGACCGACACCGCCCATATGACGAGATATGCAGCGACGAGCACGAGCTTTCCGAGTCTGCGGCGGCTCTTGACGACGTTCGTGCTCTCTTCGAGATAGTGGAGATAGTTGAGATTGTTTGACACGGTTTTTTCCTCCTTCAGCAGGCAGTCGAGGCTGACGGAATAGAGGTCGCTCATTCTTATGACGCTCACTATATCGGGATAGGTCTTGCCCGTCTCCCAATTCGATACGGTCTGGCGGCTCACGCCGAGCGACTCCGCCGCGCTCTCCTGAGTCAATTTAGCCGCGTTTCTCGCGTCCCTGAGCTTCTTCCCGATATCCATCTGCCGCGCCTCCCTTTTTCGCTTTCAGTTTACGCAAAAACAGTCGTGTGTCTATCAAAAGCGTTTTACATCCGCGCATTTTCCGTGTCAAAATGCTTTTACACATCGATTATATCATGCCGCGCAGGTGTTTTCCATATTGAATTTTGGGTGCGGGGCTGTGTACCAATAAATCCGTGCGAATTTCGCGGGCGGATGATATTCGTCCCCACCGTGACATTAAGATAAACGAAAACCGCCTGAGGATTGACCCTCGGGCGGCTACGGTTATTATTTTTCTATGCTGTTAAAAATCTCTTTCGCCGTCTGCGCGTCGGCGGCTATCTGGTCGCCGAGCGAATCGAGCGAATCAAAGACCCTTTCGGGGCGGATATATCTGAGCAATCTTACTTCGACATTTTTTCCGTAGAGGTCGCCGGAGAAGTCGGTTATACAGGTCTCGCTACGCAGATCGTCGCAGGTGAACGACGGGCGGCGTCCGATGTTCGTGACCGCAGCGTGCAGTTCTCCGTCTATCGGCACTGCCGAAGCATATACGCCAAACTTCGGGACGATGAAGCCCTCGGGGAAATGCTGATTTATCGTCGGCGCGCCTATCAGCCTGCCGCGCCTGTCGCCGCTGACGACGGTGAATTTATAGGAAAATTCGCGCCCGAGCATGGCGTTTGCGTCTTCAATATTGCCCTCGGCAAGCGCGTTTCTTATCCTCGTCGAGCTTATCGCCGCGCCGTTATAGTCGGTGCGCTCCGCCACGGCGCACAAAATTCCGCGCGCCCTGCAGAGCTCTTCGAGGTCGCGGGAATCCGCGGCGGCGCTCTTTGCGAAGCGGTAATTATATCCGCAGCATACCGCGCCCGCGTTCAGCTCGCCTATCAAAATATCATTGACGAACTGCTCCGCCGACATATCGGCGATGCGCCCGAACGATATCTTTTTGACGGTTATACCGAGGCTTTTGAGCATTTCGTCGCGCGCCTGCGGGGTCATCAGCTCTGGGGGAGCTCCAGCACCGACAACTTTCAGCGGGTGCTCGTCAAAGACGAGGGCGCACGGCTCGAAGCCGTCTTTTTCAAACGAGAGAGCGAGGTCGAGCACAGCCCTGTGACCCCGATGGAGTCCGTCAAAGCTGCCCAGAGCAACCGATCGGCGCTGTGTCATTCCTGTCTCCCCTTTCAGATTACTTGCCTCTGAACTGCTGCTTGAGTCTCTTCTCCTTCGAGAGAATACGCTTTCTGAGTCTGAGCGACTTGGGCGTAACTTCAAGCAGTTCGTCGTCCTTTATGAATTCCATGCACTGCTCGAGGCTCATCTCCGTATAGGGCACGAGGCGCAGCGCGTCATCGGAACCCGATGCACGGGTGTTGGTCAGATGCTTGCTCTTGCAGATATTGCAGACTATATCTTCATTCTTGGCGCATTCGCCGACTATCATACCTTCGTAGACTTCGACGCCCGCGGGGATGAACAGCCTGCCTCTGTCCTGAGTGTTGAACAGACCGTATGCGGTGCTCACGCCGGTCTCGTGAACAACTATCGAGCCGCGCTCGCGGGTGACTATCTCGCCTTTGTAGGGCTCGTAGCCGTCGAACAGCTGGTTCATGATACCGTTGCCGTTGGTGTCGGTGAGGAACTCGGCGCGGTAGCCGATGAGTCCTCTCGACGGGATGCGGAACTCAAGATGAGTTGCGCCGCCGTCACGCGTGCCCATGTTGACAAGCTCGCCCTTACGGGAGCCGAGCTTCTCTATAACTGCGCCGACATACTGCTCGGGAACTTCGACTATGAGCAGCTCCATAGGCTCGCAGGTCTTGCCGTTTATCTCTTTGAGAATGACCTTCGGGCGCGAAACCTGGAACTCGTAGCCCTGACGGCGCATGGTCTCAATGAGAATTGACAGATGCAGCTCGCCGCGTCCGGAGACTTTGAAAGTATCGGTCGAATCGGTCTCTTCAACGCGCATGCTGACGTTCGTCTCGACCTCCTTGAACAGGCGGTCTCTGATATTTCTCGAAGTAACGAACTTGCCCTCGCGGCCCGCGAACGGGCTGTCGTTGACCATGAAGTTCATGGATATCGTGGGCTCGTCTATTTTTATGAAAGGCATCGGCTCGATGCAGTCCGGGGAGCAGGCGGTCTCGCCGATATTTATATCGCTGATGCCGGAGATGCAGACAATATCGCCCGCAGCGGCGGAATCGACCTCGACACGCGAGAGTCCCTCAAATTGATAGAGGCGCGACACCCTGACATTCTCCTGAGTGCCGTCCGTTTTGCAGAGCACTATCGGCTCGTTCTTCTTGACTCTGCCGCGCTCAACTCTGCCGACGCCTATTCTGCCGATATAATCATCGTAGTCAAGGCTCGTGAAGAGTATCTGAAGCGGGGCATCGACATCGCCGTCGGGGGCTTCGATATGCTCGAGAATTGAGTCGAGCAGCGGGCGCATATCACCCGAGCGGACATTGGGATCGAGCGAGGAATAGCCGTCTCTTGCCGAAGCGTAGACAACGGGGAAGTCGAGCTGATCCTCCTCGGCGCCGAGGTCGATGAACAGGTCAATGACCTCGTCAACAACTTCTGCGGGGCGCGCGTTGGGTCTGTCGACCTTGTTGATAACAACGAGGACTTTCTTCTTGAGCGCAAGAGCCTTTTTGAGGACGAAGCGCGTCTGGGGCATGCAGCCCTCAAACGCATCGACGAGCAGAAGCACGCCGTCGACCATCATGAGTATGCGCTCGACCTCGCCGCCGAAATCGGCATGGCCGGGAGTGTCAACGATATTGATTTTCACGCCTTTATAATGGACGGCGGTGTTCTTTGAAAGTATTGTTATTCCGCGCTCACGCTCAAGGTCGTTGGAGTCCATGACCCTGTCCTGAACCTGCTCATTGGCTCTGAATATGCCGCTCTGCTTGAGCATCTCGTCGACGAGGGTAGTCTTGCCGTGGTCGACGTGCGCTATTATGGCTATATTTCTTACGTCTTCTCTCTTTGCCAAAAGAATTCACCCATTCTTGAAAAATTTGTGATGATAAAAGTTGAAAGCGGTCTGCGGATGGTCGTTTTTTCGTCAGCGCGCACAAAAACAAGGGCGCATCTTTGTGCGTCCTGACGAAAAAACCCCCGTCAAACGACCGCGCCGCCGCCAAATACGGCAGGAATATAAAAGCTTCTAAAAAGCACTATTTCGGCGGAACATAAAAGTTCCGCCGAAAATGAGTGTATGTTTAATTATTCGCCCTTCATCTCAAGGAGCTTGACCTTGCCCTCATAGGAAGCAACGCTGACCTTGATAGAATCGGTGATAGCAGCCTTGATGTCGTCCTCAGTAACACCGAGCTCTTTGAAAGCATAATCGGTGGGCATAAAGAGATCAAGATCCATGATATCCGGAAGACCCATGGGATTGATACCGCTGTCGATGCCCTTCTCGGCATACCCCTTGACAACGCCCTTGAGTCCCATTCTCATCATCCACGGGGGGATACCGATGATCTTTCTGTTATCGCCCATGCCTCTTGCGGCGTAGACTATCTTGAGGAACGGAGCCCACTTCATGTTGTAGCAGCTGATGGGCCATGCCTTTGCACCGGTGCTGCGCTCAGCCGCGCCGACGATGGACTCACCGACCTGGCGGACTGTAAGCATTGCTGTACCGCCTCTGGGATAGAGGGTGCAGGGAAGCTTGTCCATTCTCTTTATCTGCTCGATAAGGATAACCCAAACGGGCTTTCTGCCGGGCTGAGTGCCGAAGATGTAGGGCAGCTCAAGAACGGCAACATCGAAGTTGTCATCGGCATAGGAGAAAGCGACGTTCTCCTGGTCGATACGGCTTCTGATATAGGGGTGCTTCTCGCAGAGCTTCATATCCGGACGCTCTTTGGCAAGGTAGGAGAAATAAGAGCCGAGGATAACGGCCTTCTTGTAACCGAGCTCCTTGCAGATGGGAAGAAGTCTCTTGAGGGGAGCGATGTTGTACTTGTAGTAAGCATCGTAAACGGGTGCGGGGAATTCGACTCTCTCGTCGACGCCTGCGGCGAAAACGAAGCAGTCGCAGCCGGCCATAAGCTCTCTGATCTCATCGTCGGTCTTCTCGTAAATATTGCACATTACGATCTCCATCTCCTCGGGGATGGGAGCTCCTTCGGGAAGGGGCGGAAGAGCAACAGACTTGACGCTGTGGCCTCTGTCAATGAAAATACGCGCTGCGGCGCTGCCGAGAAGGCCGGTGCCGCCAATCATAAATACCTTCATTTTGTTTACCTCCAATTTATTTGCATTAGCTTTTTTATTATACTTTTTATATCGGTAATAGTCAAGCGATAAACGACAAAAAAGTGTACTAAAGTACAAAAATTTCCGCCGCTTTCTTTGTATAAAAAATCATCGCTCCTGAATTTCCTTGCCGCTCATGTGCTCTATATCTATTTCATACATCCGCACAGCCTTTCCCGAAGCGGCGATTTCCTCATCCGCAAGGCGCTCGTCGGGATAATATTTCATCGCGAGGCGTTTGACCAGAATCAGCGTCTGAGCGCGGTCTTCAATGACGCGGCACCTGCCGAACACTACGGTGCTGCGCATGAACGGCGCCCATGCCTCTTTCCGGATAATCTCATCCCCGTAGGCCGTGAAGCACACTTTATCGCATTTATTTATCGAGTCCGCCTTGTGTCCCGCTTTTGCGCCGTGAAAATATATCTTTCCCGCCTCTTCGTCATAGAGATAGTTTATCGGTATCGCGTAAGGATATCCGCCGTCGCCGTTGACTGCGAGCACTCCGCGGCGGGCGGAGCGCAAAATTTCTTTTGTCGCTTCTTCGCCGAGAGCGTTTTTAATTCTGCGAACAGGTCTGAACATAATATCGTCTCCGGTGATTTTTGAATTTATTGTAGCAGAAACGCGCGTGAAAATCTATAGAGAAACGCCCGAAGAGCGTCTGAAGTGAACCCCAAAGTTTAGACAAAAATTTAATATTAACTTGCTTGTGAATG
>OGYF01000183.1_pt1 | contig 71453 bp, 64 predicted proteins | sample 1576451 | NCBI WGS metagenome assembly OGYF01 (sample SAMEA3541505, study PRJEB24748) | human gut metagenome | biome: human gut; feature: human-associated habitat; material: faeces | place: China | collected 2012
CTTGCATGTGTTAAGCACGCCGCCAGCGTTCATCCTGAGCCAGGATCAAACTCTCGTTAAAAGTGTTTGTATCCAGTTCAGAATCAACATACTAGCTAATTCTTCCCTTTTTACTGTTGTTTGGTTTGTTTAAAACCGTTCTTAAAAATCTTCTCTTAAAGAAATTTTCAAGGGTTATTGTTGTCTATTGTTCAATTATCAAGGTTCTTTTTACTGTTCTTTTCAAGCGACAGCTTTTATATTTTATCAAAAGCTTTTCTCTTTGTCAAGAACTTTTTTATTTTTTTTGCTGCTCGTGAGTTGCTCAATGGCTTCTCTCTGACAGCTCATTTATGTTATCACATCCGAACTTCTCTGTCAACCACTTTTTAATGATTCTTATAAGTTGTTATTAATTTCTCTTATGAATCATTCTATTGAACTACCTCTCGATCAGGGACTGTCCGTTTCCACGCCTTCCTCTTTATCAGAAGTTGCTCTATGATTTTCAGTGCCGTTCTCAGCGACGAAGATTATCCTATCATAGCGGCTTCTAATTGTCAATGTTTTTTATATATTTCATGCAATTCTGAATATTCTGAAAATTTTGGTTGTTTATCTGACTTTATTTTTATTTAACTGTTCTGGGTCTGCATAAATAAAAGCTGCTCATTTTCAGAACAGCCTTTATCATATACGGGTACTTCTTTAATTAAAAACATCTCATTAATAACAGATATTTTCTTCTATGCTTTCTGACTCTTTAATAGAATTTATAAACTCCAGCCAGTTGCAAGAAGCTGCGTCTTTACCATATTACTGTAAATTCCATTTTTCTTTTCCAGTTCGGCCGGACTTCCACTCTCTGCAACAACACCATCTTTCAGTACAACAATCTTATCTGCATCCGCTACTGTTCTCATCCTGTGGGCAATAATCATAACTGTCTTATCTTTAATCAGACGTGACAGCGATTCCTGGATCATCGTTTCGTTATCTGCATCCAATGATGCCGTGGCTTCATCCAGCAATATGATCGGTGCATTTTTCAGAAATGCTCTTGCAATAGAAATCCTCTGCCGCTCACCGCCTGAAAGTTCCGAACCATTCTCTCCGATCATTGTATTCCATCCGTCAGAAAGTTTTTCCGCAAATTCATCGCAATGTGCAAGTTTCGCTGCTGCAATCACTTCTTCATCTGTAGCATCCATCTTTCCGATTCTGATATTTTCCATAATTGTATTATTGAATAATGTAACATCCTGAAATACGATCGAATAAAGTGACATCAATGTCTCCGGGTCAACTTTTGAAATATCCATTCCACCTACTGTGATCTTTCCATGATCTACGTCCCAGAATCTTGACGCCAGACGTGAGACGGTTGTCTTTCCTCCACCGGACGGTCCGATCAGTGCAGTTACTTCCCCCTGCTTTGCCACAAATGAAACATCTTTCAATACAGTTTCTCCTGAATCATAAGAGAAACCAACGTTGGAAAATTCAATATCATATCCTTTACGATCCATTTTTTCTGAACCTTCCTGCACCTCATGCGACAGGATTTCATCCAGTCTTGCACTCTGTACTTCAGAAGATATGATTGCCGCAAGATTTTGAAGAGATACCTGCATTGGATCATAAATCCTGGATACAACCAGCAGAAACATAAAGAATGTAAGCACACTGATCTCCCCTTTTGCCAGCAGAGTTCCCCCAACCAGTGCAACCGTGGCAATTCCGAGCTTTAAGATCATCTGAGCACTTCCCACAAAAACTGCTGTTCCAAGTTCTGTAACAACAGCATGCTTCTCTACGGCTTTTATCTTCACATCCAGACCTCTCATATAATCATCCTCTGCATTATATGCATGAAGATCTCTTGCACTTTCCAGGCACTCCTGAATCCCGTCCGCACATGCCATTTTTAATTCCATCTGCTTCTGATTCAGACTTTTCTGAACTTTTCCCGAACAACCTACAATAAGAAATGAAACCGGAAGCACCCAAAGAGCTGCCAATGCCATTCTCCAGTTGAAAAAGAACATTCCCACTGCAACGATTGCTGTAGAAATGCATGCTCCCACCAGTTCCGGAATAAAATGAGAAGACGCAGTTTCCATCTGTGCACAATCCGCCATGATCGTACTCGTCAAATCTGACAGATCTTTTTTGCCAAAGAACGACAACGGAATCTTTCTCAGCTTTTCTGCAAGCGTGATTCTCCGCACACCACTTTCTACATAAGTTGATAAAAATGTTGCATTATATTGTATATAAGTTGTAATTGCGATCAGGGCAAGTGTCACGATAATGCCGGCAATATAAAATCCACCTTTTCCCTGAAGTGTTCCTTCCATATAATCTTTCACTATAAAATACAGCAGCGAAACCGGAATCATCAAAACCAGATCTGATACCGTAACTGACACAAAGGCTTTGAGCATATCCGATGCACCTTGCGGAGAAAGAGCATATTTATGCATCAGTTTTTCTTTTATTTTCATACTTATGCACCTACCTTCCAACAAACCGATTGATTGTACTCTTTCCACATATGTGCATAGAGTCCGTCTGCTTTTTCAAGTTCCTTATGCGTACCACTCTGGCAGATTTCTCCGTCTCTGAGTACAAAGATCCGGTCTGCATCAATGACCGATGAAAGTCTGTGGGCGATCATGATCACAGTTTTTCCCTGAGAAAGTCTGCTGAATGCAGCCTGCACCTTTGCCTCATTATCCGGATCTGCAAATGCTGTTGCTTCATCCAGGATCAGAATCGGAGCATTTTTGATCATCGCTCTTGCGATTGAAATCCGCTGAGCTTCTCCGCCTGACAGATACGTACCTTTTGAGCCGATCACTGTGTCAATCCCGTCCGGAAGTTTCGCTATGATATCCTCACATTGAGCATTCTTTAATGCCTTCACCACCTCTTCACGGGTGGCATTTTTCTTTCCCATGCGTACATTTTCGTAAATAGACATTTTCAGAAGCCGGCTGTCCTGAAATACAAATGATACCATATTCATCAGAGCTTTCTGGTGGATTTCCTTTACATTTGCTCCGCCAATCCTGATCTCACCCTGAGACGCATCTGCAAACCTTGCAACCAGTCTCGCCAGCGTTGTCTTTCCTCCACCGGATGGTCCGACAAAAGCGATATGCTCTCCCGGACGGATCTGAAGACTGATATCGTGCAGGGCATCTTTTTCTGCCCCGTCATACCGGAAAGATACATGTTCAAACTCGATAGAAACATCTTCGGGACTCTTTTCCTCTGCTGCCTGCGGCAATGGTTTTCTTTCTATAATATTGTCAATTCTTGCAAGTGCATCTTCCACAACCATTGTATTCTCACCTGCATACATCATCTTTGTCAATGTAACGGTAATGATCGGGGTGATAATAATATAGAATAACAGGTTTAATAAAAACTCAGGATCTGCAGTTCCGCTTTTCACTCCGCCCAGCAGATAAACCGCTGCGATCAGAATTGCGAAAACTGAATTAATTGCAACCGTATATCCCATCATTGGAAGTCTTAAATCTTTTGTATAGGAAATCGTCCATTTTTCATATTTTTTGATTGAATCCCTGAATCTTTTAAAAGAAAAGACCGACTGTCCAAATGTTTTTACAACCGGAATCCCTCTGACATATTCCACTGCCTCGCCGGACATTTCTTCCAGTGCATTCTGATATTCTTCCATTTTTTTCTTCATGTTCTCTCCCATCATGGCACCCATGACCAGGAAAGCTACAACAACCGGGATAAGACATAAAAGCCCCAGTTTCCAGTCAAAAACCAGCAGAAGTGCCGCCAGGCCGACCGGGGTTGCCGTTGCTACATATTTATCCGGCAACTGATGTGCAAGATAAGTTTCTGTCGCTGCACTGGACTCATTTACAATCTTTCGGATCTTTCCACTTCCCTCATCATCCATAAATCCAATCGGCAGAGATAAGATATGTCGCATCAGTCTTGACCTCATATTTGCCTGCACTCGGAATGCTGCCAAATGAGAACAGATCAATGCCCCGATATAGATCAGCATAGACAGGATTGCAAAACCGACTGCACTCCAGCCATAGGTAGACAGATTCTGTGCCGCACCATAATCCGGTGCAACCCGTAACACCTCTTTTATCAGCCGCCAGATAAAATAGAACGGAACAAGTGCCACAAAGGCACTGACAGCCGCAAGAACCCAGGACGCAACTGCCAGGTATTGAAAACTTCCGGCATACTCCATCAGCCGGCTGACCGGTGTCTGCTTTTTTTCTTTTTGTTTAGCCATTGCTAACCCTCCTTGACATTTTTATTATTAATTAGCCCTTTAGAACTTTTATAAGTTCCAACTAACCAGCATCAAAAGGAAAACGCGATGAAATTTTCCTTTTCATTCATCGCGTTATCAGTCATTGATTGAACAGCATTCTCCGTAGATAATATTCCATCCGGCACTGTGATACTTTTCAAGCATTTCTATATATTCCCATGCTTCCTCTTCTGACATATCATGCCGGATCACTTCAAAAAAGCTCTCAAAAAGTGCTTTATTCATTATGTGCATGAAATTCTTTGTCAGTGGCTTTCCATCCTTAAATCTCAGACCGATCGCCTCCATGAACTTATAAGTATAATCTGTCTCAAGTTCTACAAGATGTTCCACAAAATCCTGAAATCTTGTACCATAAGAGCTTTTCACCAGGATCTGAAATTCTTCCAGATGAGCGTACATATACTTCACAAGCTGCTTCATTCCGTCTTCCGCATAATCATCCAGACTCACTGCCTGCCGATCCGATTCTATCGCATGAAATTTTTCCTGAACTCCGATAAATATCCCTGTAAACTCTTTTGCCACCGGTTCTACGATTGCTGAAAAAAGTCCTTCTTTTCCACCATATCGGGAATAGATCGTTCCGGTCGTCGTTCCCGCCTCCGCAGCAATCGTCCGCAGTGATGCATCTACATAGCCTTTTTCAAGGAACTCTTTCTTTGCACATAATTCTACTTTTTCTGAAATACCTTCTACCTGCTTAGCCACTGACTCCTCCTAGCTTATAACAGTGTCATGTAACACTGTTATAAGTTTAAATCTTAATCTTTTTTCTGTCAATAGTTACCAATGTATCTCTTGCATTACTGATAGATTTTATCACTATCCCTCATTACATCTCAAGACTGATCTGATCTTTATGCACATTCTCCGGCATTTTCAAACTGGGAATTATAAAGATCTGCATAAAATCCACCCTTTGCAAGAAGTTCTTCATGATTTCCCTGCTCCACGATATCTCCGTCTTTCATAACAAGAATCAGATCCGCATCACGGATCGTAGACAGACGGTGTGCGATCACAAAGCTCGTTCTTCCCTTCATCAGATTATCCATCGCTTTCTGAATCAGTACTTCTGTTCTTGTATCGACAGAGCTTGTCGCCTCATCCAGGATCAGGATCTTTGGATCTGCAAGGATTGCACGTGCAATCGTCAGAAGCTGCTTCTGTCCCTGGGAAACGTTGCTTGCTTCTTCGTTCAGTTCCATATCATATCCACCTGGAAGTGTCTTTACAAATCGATGCACATGTGCTGCCTTTGCAGCCTGGATCACTTCTTCATCTGTAGCATCCAGTTTACCATAACGGATATTTTCACGGATGGAGCCATGGAACAGCCATGTATCCTGAAGCACCATTCCGAACATTTCTCTTAATTCACTGCGGTTGAAATCCCGGATATCGTGTCCATCTATTTTTATCGAACCATCATTTACATCATAAAATCTCATTAGCAGCTTGATCATTGTCGTCTTTCCTGCTCCGGTCGGACCAACGATCGCAATCTTCTGTCCTTCTTTTACTTTCGCAGAAAAATCATTGATGATGATCTTATCCGGGTTATATCCGAAATGAACATGGTCAAACTCTACATTTCCTTTCAGATTTTCTACGGACACAGGATGTTCCACTGTCTGATCTTCTTCTTTTTCTTCAAGAAATTCAAAAACCCTCTCGGATGCTGCTGCCGTAGACTGCAACATATTTGCTACCTGTGCCATCTGCTGGATCGGCTGGGTGAAATTACGGACATACTGAATAAATGACTGAATATCTCCGACCTCGATCACATTTTTGATCGTCAGGAATCCTCCAAGGACTGCCACACCTACATAACCAAGATTGCCGATAAACTGCATGACCGGCATCATCATTCCTGAGAAAAACTGAGATTTCCACGCAGAATCATAAAGCTTTCCGTTGGTCTCATTAAATTCTCTGATCACCGCTTCTTCTTTATTAAATGCCTTGATGATATTATGTCCGCTGTAGATTTCCTCTACCTGTCCGTTGACATTTCCAAGATATTCCTGCTGTCCTACGAAATATTTCTGTGAATGTTTCATTACAAATGACAACAGCAGCATGGACAATGGAAGAATCAGCAGTGCTACCAGTGTCATCAGCGGACTGATGGAAAGCATCATCACCAGCACACCGATGATGGTTGTGACCGATGTGATCAACTGAGTTGCACTCTGGTTCAGACTCTGTCCGAGAGTATCCACATCATTTGTCACTCTTGAAAGAACTTCTCCGACCGGTTTCGTATCGAAATAATTCATCGGCATCCGGTTGATCTTCTGTGAGATTTCTTTTCTTAATTTATAAGTTGTCTTCTGCGATACACCTGTCATCAGGAATCCCTGGATCAGGCTGCACGCTGCACTGATCAGATACAGACTCAATGCTGTCGCCAGAATCGTTCCGATTTTTCCAAAATCCATGCCTGATCCGCCTGAAACCTTACTGACAAGACCATTGAAGATTTCTGTTGTCGCCTTTCCGAGAATCTTTGGTCCGGCAATATTAAAAATCGTTCCGCAAATTGCAAAGACTGCTACGAAAAAAATCTGTATTTTAAATGAAGCCATATAGCGGATCAGCTTTTTCATTGTTCCTTTGAAATCTTTTGCCTTTTCGGTCGGTGCAACACCTCGCCCCATTCTACCTCTTCTAGCCATGGATCTTCTCCTCCTTTCCATCTGTCTGAACGGCAGATTCCAGTTCTGCCCTGGAAAGCTGGGACTCTGCGATTTCCCGATATACTTCACAATTTTTCAGCAGTTCTGCATGTGTACCTTTTCCGACAATCTTTCCATCATCCAGGACAAGGATCTGCTCTGCATGCAGAATGGTACTGATTCTCTGTGCTACGATCAAAACTGTACTTTCCCTCGTCTTCTCTGCAAGGGCATGACGCAATGTCACATCCGTCTTATAGTCAAGAGCCGAAAAACTGTCATCAAAAATAAATACCTGTGGATGCTTTGCAATCGCTCTTGCAATCGAAAGTCTCTGCTTCTGACCACCGGATACATTGGAACCGCCCTGAGCGATCGGACTTTCATAGCCTTCCGGTTTAGTCTCGATAAATTCTGTAGCCTGTGCGATCTCTGCCGCTTCTTTCATTTCCTCTTCTGTTCCATCCTGATTTCCGAACATGATATTAGAAGCAATATTTCCTGAGAACAGGACTCCTTTCTGCGGAACATATCCCAGCTTTTCTCTGAGATCATGCTGCTTTATGTCACGGATATCAATTCCATCCAGCGTGATCTTTCCTTCTGTCACATCATAAAACCGTGGGATCAAATTGACCAGTGTTGATTTTCCACTTCCTGTACTTCCAATAATCGCCGTGGTCTGTCCCGGCCGGGCTGTAAATGTGATATCCTGCAGCACATCTTCGTCTGCTCCCGGATATTTAAATGATACATGATCAAAGGAAAGAACTCCTTCTCCCTGCTCCGGCAGTACTTCCGGCCGTTCCGGATCACAGATGATCGTCTCACTCTTCAGCACTTCTTCCACACGGTCAGCCGCTACAGCCGCACGCGGAAGCATGATCGAGATCATGCAAAGCATCAGGAATCCCATGATGATCTGCATGGTATACTGAATAAATGCCATCATATCTCCCACCTGCATCTGACCATCGCTGATTCCATGTGCCCCGGTCCATACAATCAGAACAGAGACTCCGTTCATGACCAGCATCATTGCCGGCATCATAAATGTCATCGCACGATTGACAAAAAGATTCGTCTTTGTCAGTTCTACATTTGCGTCATCAAATCGTTTCTCTTCATGCTTTTCTGTACTAAATGCACGGATAACCGACAGTCCTGTCAGAATTTCTCTGGTCACAAGGTTCAGCTTATCCACAAGCTTCTGAAGCATCTTAAATTTCGGCATTGCCACAACAAAGAGTAATAATACCATGCATGCAATGATGATCACCGCAAGTCCGATGATCCAGGACATCGACACATTTGTCTTCATTACCTGGAATACTCCTCCGATCGCCAGGATTGGTGCATAAAGTACCATTCTCAAAAGCATAACAATCAACATCTGGATCTGCTGGATATCATTCGTACTCCTCGTAATCAGTGAGGCTGTTGAAAACTGGTTGAACTCATGATTGGAAAAGCCCACAACCTTATGGAATACTCTGCCTCTTAAGTCACGTCCTGCTGACGCACCTACTCTTGAAGCCAGGAATCCGACCAGTACACTTGCTGCCATTCCGAGGAATGCCAGTGCAATCATCATTCCCCCGGTCTTTGCAAGATATCCTGTCTGAATCTTTTCCATGTCCATGCCCAGATCCTGATAGACCGATTTGCAATAGCTGACCGCTGCCTGATCCAGAATCGTATCCGGAAGATCATCCATCTGTTCTCCCATCTTTTCCACCATGGCAGTTCTCTGTTCTCCCGGAAGCATCTTCATAATATCAAAGATGGTTGTATCCTCTGAAACTGTCCCATCCGGAAGACTCGACTTTAACTGAGACTCAACTTCTTTCGTCATATCACTGCCGGACTCAAAACCAGTCGTCATCATCATCGGGAGCTTCAGAATATCCTGAAGTTCCTTCATCTGTTCCTCATCCCCGGATACAGATTCTTTCAGAACATATGCATCTTTTTCATAAGATGTCGTATCTTCCTCATAAGCATCCATTACTTTCTGCCCGTCTTCTTCTGATACAAAAAGTAATAACTTATCCATCTCTTCCTGTGCAATCTGTTCCGGTATCTCGTCTTCAATACCTCCCTGCTGAATTCCGACATTGACAATGTCAGAAGTATACGCAGGCAAAGACAGATCACAGTAAGCCTGAATGAAGAGAATCAATACGATCGCTATCATCGCCTTCCAGTACGATGCAGCATATTTGAATAAATTCTTCATTTTACCTGTTCCTTTCTTTTTCTATATTCTCACAAATCTGAAATAAAATCCTTCTCAGAAGCATCTTTTCCTCAGGACTGATCCCTGTAAAAGCAATTTCATCCATCTTTTCCGCAATCGCTTTTACATGCTCAATACATGCCTGCCCTTTCTCTGTCAGATCCAGCCGCATCATTCTCTGATCCTTTTCATCAACCTTTCTCAGAATATATCCTGACTTTTCCATCTTCTGGATCATCGACGTAATCGAAGGTGCACTTACATTCAGCTTCTGTGCCAGTTCTTTCTGTGAAATTCTTCCAGACTTGTGCAGCTGAAATAAAATCATTGACTGGCTTTTATTCAGATCATATTCTGCGTACATAATCTGTGCCAGTTTTCCGATCCTATGGGTCGTCATCCCAAGAATTCCCAGTGTCGGCATCTCTTCTCTCCTACACGACATAAAAACCTTCCTTTCATTAGTTAGTTAATTAACTAAACGAAAATATAGTACAATTTCACTTATAAGTCAACCTTCAAGCTTCTTATTTCACACTTTTTTAATACTTTTTGCATAATTTCCAGTTAAACGACTAACAAAATACCGTTGTATAAAATTTTCTTTCATACAACGGTTTCTTTGATCTCTTTATTATTTTCAGTACTCTTTTTTCTCCAGTACTCTGAGACTACATACATAGGAAATTGCCAGACAGATAACACCGAACAAAATTCCTCCCCCAAGCAGTTGTCCTGCACTCAGTGAAACAATTTTTTGAAATATCCCTGTAGGATTCACGCCCAGTCTTCCGCACATCTTTCCTGTCAACACTCCTGCTCCCCCAAGAACCAATACAATTACCGCTATAATAAGTCTTCCTTTTTCACCGTCAAATTTTAATCGTACCGGTATGTTCAATGCAATAAGAACGACTCCTGCCATCATCCCCCAGGACATTATCATTACCAATTTTTTCAGATCCGTTCCGTAATTTCCTATCATTGAAACTACGGTTGTTATTGTCAGACCAAGTAACCAGACTGCTGCATCCAGAGAAATGCTGAAAATATATTTTTCTCTGACATAATCCTTTTTCGTGACCGGCAACGAAAAAAGATACTGAAACCCATGATCCATTTCATCATATGCAAGCATATTTGCAACATAAATTGCCATCGTGACAGTAATATATATTCCAAAACACGCTGCACTTTCTTCCCGGTCTATCACTGAATTATTCAAGGCTCCAACCATTAAGGCTGCTCCTCCGATCATCACATAAATAATCCCTTTTCCCTGACTTTTTAAAAGTCCCCAATCTTTTAATAACAATCCCTTTTCTGTTCTCATACCGTTTCCCCCTGAATCATCATAACGATCACTTCATCCAGGCTGCCATTTTCAACTGCAACACCCGGATGATTTTCCATATAATATCTCTTTTCTTTTGTCAGACAGGCATATCCATAACTTTCTTTTTTCTTTTTTAATAAGTAAGATTTGTCCAGTTTTTTCCACTGCTCCTCCGTCACTTTAATCACTCCATAATCATTCAGGATCGTATCCATCGTTTCATGCAGGATGATCTTACCCTCGTGGATCATATAAATATCATCACACAGGCCTTCCAGATCTGAAGAAATATGGGAACTGATCGCTATACTGCTTCCATCCACTTCGGTCATATACTCCCGCAGCAGATCCAGTACCTGCTCCCGTGCTGTCACATCAAGACCTGCCGTCGGTTCGTCAAGTATCAGGAAAGGAGCCTGGTGTGACACTGCGATCAGTACATTCAGCTTTGCCTTCATTCCGGTAGAAAATTCTTTTAACTTCTTATCAAGTGGAAGGTTCAATTTTTTGCATGATCCGAGAAACTTTTCTTTTTCAAAAGATGGATATACATTGCTCAAAACCGGAACAATATCTTTAATTCTTAAATATTCATTGAATCCTGCATTTGTAAATGCTACTCCAATCTTCTCTTTATCCTCTCTCGTCAGTTGCTGTGGTTCTTTTCCAAAAAGTGTAATCCGACCGGAATCTCCCTTTACCAGTCCTAAAATTGCTTTAAAAAGCGTACTCTTTCCTGCTCCATTTGCCCCGACGATTCCTGTGATCTGTCCCGGTTCAACGCTCATGGTACAGTCCAATTCAAAATCATCATACCGCTTCCTGAAATTTTCTATTGATAACATAACTACTCCTCCATGATCAGCTCAAATAATTCCTTCAGTTCCTCATCTGTCATTCCGTTCCTTCTGCCTTTCATCACTGCAGCTTCGAGATCCGCTTCTACTTCTCTGCGACGTTCTTCCAGCATAAGTTCCTTATTCGAAGCTGTCACATACGTGCCTTTCCCATGCACGGTTCTCGTCATTCCTTCTTCTTCCAGGTTGTCATACGCCTTTTTCACCGTCAATGCACTGATCTTCAACTCTTTTGCCATCGCCCTTACAGATGGAAGAAGATCACTTTCCTTTAATTCACCGGAAATGACCTGTGCTTTGATCTGCTCCATGATCTGCTCGTAGATCGGCACCATAGATGAATGGTTAATTATAATCTTCATGACCTGCCTCCTTTATGTAAACAGTATATAACAGTGTTAAACTGTTGTCAACTGTTATATACTGTTCATATAAATAAAAAATGCAGAAACTGTCTTTTTTACAATTTCTGCACATTTAATCATCATATAATTCCAACTGCTTCATTCACAGTCTTCACACCAACAAGCCGTATTCCCTGAATTTCCTTTACCATCTTCAGTGAAACTTCGGGCAAAATACATGTCTCAAACCCAAGCTTCTTCGCCTCTGCCACACGCTGTTCCGGCATATTCACAGCACGTACTTCTCCACTTAAACCAACCTCTCCAAAGACAATCGTCTTCTCATCAATGGGACGGTTTCGATAACTGGACACCAGTGCCATCACAATCCCAAGATCGATCGCCGGCTCATTCATCTTGATACCGCCTGCAATATTCACATATGCATCGCAGTTTCCAAGTGACATTCCCAACCTCTTTTCAAGCACTGCCATCAGAAGGTTGACCCGGTTATAATCGGTTCCTGCTGCTGTTCTTCTCGGCATTCCGAAATTTGTTCTGCAGACCAGTGCCTGTATTTCCAAAAGGATCGGTCTTGTTCCTTCCATGGAGCATGCAACAACGGACCCGGAAGCATTCTCCGGTTTCCCACTGAGCATATACTCCGATGGATTTTCCACTTCCACCAGCCCACTCTGCCGCATTTCAAAGACACCAATCTCATTCGTCGAGCCAAAACGGTTCTTCACAGCTCTCAATATCCGGTAAGACGCATGCCGGTCTCCTTCAAAATAAAGTACTGTATCTACCATATGCTCCAATACCCGCGGACCTGCTACCGTTCCCTCTTTCGTTACATGTCCGACAATAAAAATTGGAATGCACAGTCCTTTCGCCAACTGCATAAAAACATTGGTTGACTCCCGCACCTGGGAAACACTTCCCGGTGCCGAAGTTACATCCTCGCTGTACATTGTCTGAATAGAGTCAATAATGACCAGTTCCGGTCGCTCTTTTTCTATCACACTGCGGATGATCCCCAGGTTTGTCTCGCAAAGCAGCAGAAGGCTAGACGTAAAATTTCCCATCCGGTTCGCACGCAGCTTAATCTGTGCCTGCGACTCCTCTCCGGAAATATACAGGATCTTTTTCATCTGTGCCATTCTTTGGCATACCTGTAATAAAAGTGTTGACTTTCCAATTCCCGGATCGCCTCCGACCAGTACCAGTGATCCCGGTACAATCCCGCCTCCGAGAACCCGGTCCAGCTCTTTGATCCCGGTCTCACTCCGTGTATCATCATCTGCGGTCACTTCGGTCAAAGGAACGACCTTTGCCTCGTGAACTGCTCTCGCTGCAACGGTCGTTCCCTTTGTGATCCCACTGTCTATCCGCTCTTCTACAAATGTATTCCACTCTTTACATGCAGGGCATTGACCAAGCCATTTTGCTTCTTCATGCCCGCAATTCTGACAGAAAAATATACTTTTCTTTCCTTTTGCCATCTAGCTTCTCCCAACACTGTACGGATCAGCAGATCAGCACTTTACTACTTTGATCGCTGCACTCTGATCTGCTGAAAGTTCTACACTTACACTGAGCTTTCCGCTCAAATTTGTATTCATCTTTCCTGCAGACTCCCCATCGATCAGTACTTCATACTCACTCTCCGGCTCCAGTTCCAGTGTGAACTGTACATCCTCCGGTGCAGATACTGTAAAAGTAACCTCAGCATCGGTCTCTTTAAAATTTTCAACCGTACTTCCCGGTACAGACTCGTAAACGAACATACCGTTCTTCTCAAGTTTCGTAATCTCTGCAAATGTCTTTACTTTATAAATATCTCCCTCAAATTCAAAGTTATCCTTCTTCGTCTTAGTTGGAAGTGTATAATCTCCAAAACTCAGTGTTCCGTCATTTTCTGCACGCAATAATTCTTTTACTGTTGCCATTTCTTTTTCCTCCTGGGTATTTCAGAATATCTCTTATATAAGATGTTGGGATAAATTGCCCAACTATGATATCTTTGTATCATTATATAATAAATCCATTTCTTTTTCTATACTAATTCCGCTTTCATCCTATGAACTTTTTATGAAAAAACGAATTTCTTTTTTGGATGCTCCTGCCTCCACATGATCTCCCGGCCGGATGTCACCGTTCAGGATCGCATCTGCCAGTTTATCTTCCAGTTCCGTCTGTAATGCACGACGTAGTGGTCTTGCACCATATTTCGTATCAGTTCCCTTTTCAACGATCAGCTCTTTTGCAGAGTTTCTCAGTTTCAGATGAATATTCATCTGCTTCTCAAGCCGTCCGGTAAACTCATTGCACAACAAAGAAACTATTTTCTTCATATTTTCTTTGTCCAGTGTATGGAATACGATCATCTCATCAATTCGGTTCAGAAATTCCGGCCGGAAGATCTGCTTGACCTCTTCCATAACACCCTGCTTCATTTTTTTATAATCTCCGACTTTATCTTCTTTTGCAGCAAAACCCAGCTTTTTCGGATCAATGATCGCTTTTGCACCTGCATTCGACGTCATGATGATCACGGTATTGGAAAAATCTACCTTTCTTCCCTGTGAATCCGTAATATGTCCATCATCCAGAACCTGCAGCAGAACATTGAATACATCCGGATGTGCTTTTTCAATTTCATCAAAAAGGAGAACAGAATACGGATGCGTCCTGACCTGGTCACTGAGCTGTCCACCTTCTTCATGACCGACATATCCCGGAGGGGAACCGATCATCTTTGATACAGAATGCTTTTCCATATACTCCGACATATCAACACGGATCATTGCCTCCTCTTTTCCAAATAAAGCTTCAGCAAGTGCCTTGGAAAGCTCCGTCTTTCCAACTCCGGTCGGACCTAAGAATAAGAACGAACCGATCGGCCGCTTCGGATCTTTCAGACCGACTCTTCCACGTTTCACTGCTCTTGCCACAGCACTGACCGCTTCGTCCTGTCCGATGACTCTCTTCTGAAGAATTTTTTCCAGGTTCTTTAATCTTTCTGTATCACTTTCCGTCAGTTTGCTTACCGGAACTTTTGTCCAGACTGATACTACCTCTGCAACTTCATTTTCCGTAACAGATGGATGAAGTCCCGCCTGCTTTTTATCAAACCGCTTTTTCAGAGCTGACAATTTCTTTCTTGCTTCGTCCTGCTCCTTCTGGATCAGGGATGCCTCTGCGAAATCTCCTGCTACGATGCTATCCTCTTTCTGTTTCTCGAGGTCTTTGATCAGATCTTCCAGACTTCGGAAATTTTCCGGGACTTTGTAGCCTTTCAGACTCACTTTTGAACACGCTTCGTCCAGCACGTCGATCGCCTTATCCGGCAGATGACGATCCGTAATATAACGTTCTGACATAAGTACTGCTGCCTCAAGTGCTTTCTCTTCGATCACTACTTTATGGTGTGTCTCATACTTTTCTTTCAGACCTTCAAGAATTTTCCGGCACTGTTCCTGCGTTGGTTCTTCCACAGAAACAGGCTGGAAACGCCGTTCCAGGGCTGCATCTTTCTCTATATATTTCCTGTATTCTGCAATCGTAGTTGCACCGATCAGTTGCAATTCTCCTCTGGACAGCGACGGCTTCAGGATACTTGAGGCATCAATCGCACCTTCTGCACCTCCCGCACCGATCATCGTATGGATCTCATCCAGGAAAAGAATGATATTCCCCGCTGCCTTTACCTCTGCAACCAGTCCTTTTATTCGCTCTTCAAACTCTCCACGATATTTTGAACCTGCGATCAGTCCTGGAAGATCCAGCGTATAGATCCTCTTTCCTTTCATCTTTTCAGGTACTAACCCGGATGCGATCTGCTGTGCCAGTCCTTCGATAATGGCAGTCTTTCCAACTCCAGGCTCTCCTACCAGACAGGGGTTATTCTTCGTCCTTCTGCTCAGGATCTCCATCAGACGATACATTTCCTGCTCCCTTCCGATGACCGGGTCCAGTTTTCCCTCTTCTGCACGGGCTGTCATATCGGTACAGAACTGTTCCACCATTGCCCCGCCTCCATGAGGCTCATCCTGAAGGCTGTCCTGATATTCTTTGGGATCGATCCCTACTGCGAACATAATATCCTGAAATAACTTCTGAAGATTCACATTCAATGTGATCAGGATCCGCGTCGCTACACAGTCAACATCCCGGATCATTGCCAGCAGCAGATGCTCCGTTCCGACATATTCTGTATGCAGTCTGCCACACTCCTGCTCGCTGCTCTTCAAAAGGAACTGGAATCTCGGACTCTGCTCCGGTCTTGTACTGACCTTCACCTCTTCATCCGGTGCTACCAGTTCATCGATCAGGCGTGAGATCTTTTCTGCATCCACACCGTTCTTTGCAAGCACCTGTCCGGCTACTCCTGAATACTCTTTCCGAAGTGCAAGCAGAAGATGCTCTGTTCCTATATAAGGATGCTTTCTCTCTCTTGCTATTTTCCCGGCCTGCTTTATCACATTCTCCATCGGCTTTGTATAAGGTATCTGCATCTTTACCTCCTCAACTTACTCTTAATCACTCATAATCATCAAATATCTCATCTACCAGCTCATGCACTTCACTTCTTGAGATATTCTTACAACAGCCACGGGCAAGTACAATCCGAAGCTGTCTCCGCATCTCCTCCAACTGCTCCAGCTTATCCACGTCCAGTGCGATCACCGCTCCTCTTCTTTTATCCAGACTAATATAGCCTTCCCTTTTCAGGACGTTATACGCTTTATTCACCGTATGCATATTGACACCGACTGTATCTGCAAGCTGCCTGACTGACGGCAATGAATCTCCTTCATGTATCACCGAGGTAGCAATCCCCATGATGATCTGGTTACAAAGCTGGATATAAATTGCTTCATCACTGTTAAAATCTATTTCTAATATCATGCCGCTTCCCCTTCCTCTGTTGTGTTATATCTATACTAGCACAATCTCCTGTTTCCATCAAGTGCAAAGAAAAAAGGCAAAAGCCCGTTAAAGAACTTCTGCCTTTTTCATTTTTTTCTCTTTCGGGAACCGGATCTCAATCTTTGTTCCCTTGCCCGGTTCACTGCTCACAGTAACCTTCGCTCCATGCAGGATCGCTCCGTGCTTCACAATAGACAAGCCCAGTCCTGTACCGCCACGCTCTTTTGAATGGCTCTTATCCACCCGGTAGAATCGTTCAAAGATCCGTTCCTGATGCTCCTCCGGGATTCCGATCCCCGTATCGCTCACACTAATTTTGGGCCCGTCCAGCGTATTTCCGACCCAGACCGAAACACTTCCACCATCACGGTTATACTTGATCGCATTCTCAGTAATATTATAGATCATCTCATCCAGAATCTGCCGGATTCCATGACAGAATACCGGTTCTCCACTCAAAGCCACTGAAATTTTCTTCTCTGAACACTGTGGGGAAAGACGGCTGACGATCTCACGGGTCAGCTCATAAAGCTCCACATCTTCTTTTTCCAGTTCTACTGATTCTTCATCCAGTTTCGATAATTTAATGATATCTTCCACCAATGTGATCAGCCGACGTGCTTCCTTATAGATCCTTTTTGAAAATCCAGGGATGTCCTCTGCACGTACCAGCCCGTTCATCATGATCTCTGCGTAACCGGAAATCGATGTCAGCGGTGTCTTCAACTCATGGGAAACATTTGCCGAAAATTCCTTTCTCATATTCGCGACCGCTTCTTTTTCTTTATTCTGCCGGTCGATGGCTTCCAGAAGCGGTACCATTTCAGGATAGATCACATTGTCCAGAGGATGCTCCAGATCCAGATGCATCACCGGTTCCATCAGACGCTTCGTCTGCCAGTTTGCAAGGAACAACGCCAGTGCGATACCGATCACAGATAAGACCAGCATAACCGGAAGGATATTCCATGCGGTTCGGATCAGGCTGTCCATCGGTCTGGCAAGCCGCAGCACACTTCCATCATCCAGGCGGATCGCACAGTAGTATAATTCTTTTCCTACCGTATCCGACATACGGATATCCTCCCCCTGTCCTTCCGCCAGTGCCTGCTTTACTTCAGCTCTCGACTTATGGTTCTCCAGCTTTTTACTGCTGTCCGAATCATACAGAACATCTCCACTCTGGGAAATAAATGTAAGACGGGTGTCCTCATCCGCCTTTATCATTGGTTCTAATTTTTTCAGATATTCTTCTCCTGCGACATCCACACCGCTGCTGAGATAGGCCGCTTCCTGCTGTACTTCCTTTTCCAGGATTCCGAGATTTTGATTATACAGAATCACTGTCATGATGACATAGAAAGGAAATAATGTCACCAGCAAGATCAGCATCATACTTTTCTGGATCTTCTGCTTCATTATTCTCCTCCCACACGATAACCTACTCCGCGTACCGTCTGGATCAGATCACCCTTTTCCCCCAGCTTCTGCCGGAGCGTACGCACATGGACATCCACGGTTCTTGTCTCACCGTCAAAATCATATCCCCAGATCTCAGTCAGAAGCTGGTCGCGTGTCAGGACGATTCCCTTATTCAACATCATCTTTTCAAGCAGTTCAAACTCCTTTAATGTGAGAGCTACTTCCTTTCCATTCACCGTAACTTCATGCTTTTTGATATTCATGCAGATTCCGGAAAGCTCAATCTGTGATTTTTCTTCCGTCTTTCTGCTTCTTCTCAGGACTGCCTTGATCCTGGATACAAGCTCCATCATCCCGAATGGTTTCGTCACGTAATCATCCGCTCCCGAATCCAGTCCCATCACCTTGTCATACTCCGAACCTTTCGCAGTCACCATGATCACAGGAATATCCTTTGTCTTTGAAGAAGATTTCAGCTTCTTTAAAAGCACCATTCCATCATCCCCGGGCAGCATAATATCCAGCAGGACCAGCTCCGGTGTATCAAATGCCAGAGCTTCCATAAAAGCAGCTCCGTCCGCAAACCCTTTTGCTTTGAGTCCGGTCGTCTCCAAAGTATAAATTACCAGCTCTCTGATATTATCATCGTCTTCCACGCAATAAATCATCTCAGTACTCTCCTTTAGCTTTCATGCAGTGCAGCACTGTCCTTATGAACACCTGTAATAGAAAATTCCACCCACTCTGCAATATTCGTGGCATGATCTCCGATCCGCTCCAGATATTTTGTCACCATGATCAGATCAAAGATCCGGTTTCCCTGTTCTCCATGCTCTGCTTTGATATAGGCAATCATCTTATCGCGGATCTCATCAAAATACGCATCAATCTTATCATCCGAAGCCATCACTTTCCTTGCAAGCTCCAGATCTTTTTCCACATATGCCACTACACTGTCTCTGACCATCGTACTGACTCCGGTTGCCATTGCACCGATTAAATCAATATCCTGTGCCACATTCTCATATTTTGCAGAAATAATGATCTCTGCGATATCGGAAGTCTGATCCCCGATCCGCTCCATATCTGTGATCATTTTCAGTGCCGCAGAAATTCTTCTTAAATCTTTTGCCACCGGCTGCTGCTGGAGCAGAAGCTTCAGACACAGACGCTCAATCTCTTTCTCCATCTGATCGATCTCTTCATCTTCCGCTACTACGATCCTTGCCTGTCCGGCACTTCCCTCTTTCAGTGCCTGGGTTACCTTTGAAATTGCAATCTCACATAATTCTCCCATATGGGTAAGCTGTTCATCCAGATGATGCAACTGCTGATCAAATCTATTACGCATAATTTAACCGAACCTCCCTGTAATATAATCCTCTGTCTTTTTATTCGCCGGAACGGAGAATAAAGTCTCTGTATTATTATATTCAATGACTTCTCCCAGAAGGAAAAACGCCGTATTGTCAGAGATACGGACTGCCTGCTGCATATTGTGCGTAACCATGACAATAGTATAATCTTTTTTCAGTTCCATCGCAAGGTCTTCAATCTTGGATGTAGAAATCGGATCCAGTGCGGATGTCGGTTCATCCATCAGCAGAACTTCCGGTTCTACCGCCAATGCACGGGCGATACACAGTCTCTGCTGCTGTCCCCCCGACATTCCCAATGCACTCTTTTTCAGACGATCCTTACATTCTTCCCAGATTGCCGCATTTCTCAGTGACTTTTCTACAATATCATCCAGCTTTGCTTTTGACCGGATTCCATGTGTTCTTGGTCCATAAGCAATGTTGTCATAAATGCTCATTGGAAATGGATTTGGCTTCTGGAAAACCATTCCGACTCTTTTTCTGAGCAGATTGACATCCATTCCTTTGAAGATATTCTGTCCGTCAAGAAGAATTTCCCCGTTAATACGACATCCCTCCACAAGGTCATTCATACGGTTGATCGACTTTAACAATGTAGATTTACCACATCCGCTAGGGCCGATAAAAGCAGTGATCTTATTCGCCTCGATTTCGAGATTCACATTCTTGAGAGCTTTAAAATCACCATAATATAAATCCAGATTTTTGATACTTAACTTCGACATTCTTTTTTCCTCTCTATTTTTTCGTCAGCCGCTTTGCGATCATGCCCGATAAAGTATTGATCACGACAACCAGGATCAGCAGGATCACTGCCGTTGCATACGCCTGGTTCATATACAGACCTTCACTGGAAAGCATATACATATGCACTGCCAGCGTACGACCCGACCCAAACGCATTTTTCGGGATCTGTGCTACCGTTCCCGCCGTATAGATCAAGGCTGCTGTCTCTCCCACGATCCTTCCGATGGCAAGGATGACACCTGCCAGGATTCCCGGAACTGCACTTGGAAGTACGATCTTAAATACCGTCCTCAGCTTGCCTGCTCCCAGTCCGAAACTTCCTTCCCGGTAGGAGTCCGGAACCGATTTTAAAGCTTCTTCCGTTGTTCTCATAATTAATGGAAGAATCATAATGGATAAGGTAAACGCTCCTGCCAGGATTGAAAATCCCCAGTGCAGTGCATTCACAAAGAACAACATACCGAACAGGCCATATACGATTGACGGGATTCCCGACAGAGTTTCCGTTGTCAGACGGATCACGTCAATAAATTTGTTTCCTCTTCCTGCATATTCCACCAGAAAAACGGCTGAGAAGATTCCAAACGGAACTGCAATAAGCAAGGAAAGCAGGGTCATCACTACCGTATTAACTAACGCCGGAATAACCGAAGCGTTCTCCGATGTATAATGTAACGAGAACAGGGACGGTTTCATATACGGCAGACCGTTGACCAGAATATAGATAATCAGAAAGATCAGCACTGCAAATGTCACCAAGGCTGCCAGCATGACCAGAAGCATTAGGACGAATGATCCCGGATGCTTCAGGTACGAACGCATCTTGTCGCGTGCCGACAAACAGTTCACAGCATTCTCATTCATGTTCACCCCTCCTCTTCAACAATGCTACACTAAAGTTAATAATCAGGATAAAGACAAATAAGACAACCCCGGTAGCAATCAGTGCTTCTCTGTGCAATCCGGTTGCATAGCCCATTTCAATGACGATATTTCCGGTCAGTGTACGCATTCCCAAAAGCATATTTGAAACCAGTCTCGGCTGATTTCCAACAATCATGATCACTGCCATCGTCTCTCCGATCGCACGTCCGATTCCCAGCACAATTCCTGCGATCACTCCTGATTTTGCGGCCGGGATGATCACGGTAAAAATACTTCTCTCATGCGTTGCTCCCAGAGCCAATGCACCTTCATAATACTGCTCCGGTACAGCCCGCATGGCACTTTCTGTTGTTCCGATGATCGTTGGAAGAATCATCATGCCTAGTATGATCGAAGTTGTCAGCACGCCTTTTCCATCCCCTGATTTCTCTACCAGTCCCATCATTTTCATCCATTTTCCAAAATCGCGGATCATCGGAACTATTACGACCAGTCCGAAAAAACCGTAGACAACCGATGGGATTCCTGCCAGCAGCTCTGTTGCCGCTTTCAGTGGTTTATAAATTTTCTTTGGACAATACATTGCCATAAATACCGAGGTAAGGATTCCGATCGGAACTCCGAAAATGATCGCTCCCGCTGTCACGTAAATACTTCCGATGATCATCGGAAAAATTCCGAACAGCTTATTTCCCGGACGCCAAATATCTCCGGTGATAAATTTTACAAATCCAATTTCTCTGATCGCAGGGATTCCATTTGCAAAAAGAAAGATGCAAATAAGAGCTACCGCCAGCACCGAAGTACAGGCGGCGATAAAGAAGACTCCCTGCATGACCTTCTCAGTCACTGCTTTTGATTTCATTCTTTTTTCCTCTTAATCTGTCAAGATCGTATCAAATTACTTTCTTTGTCAATTATTTTGTAATCTCATCCCATGTAGATACATTTCCCACATAAATATCTTTTACCTGATCGGCTGACAGCTCATCCAGCGGATTTGCATTGTTTACGACTACTGCGATTCCGTCTGTAGCAATCACTGTAGGCTCAAGCTCTGCTGCTTCTTCCTCTTTCAGTTCTCTGGATGCCATACCGATATCATAACTTCCCTCAATCGTAGAAGTCATACCTGTTGTAGAATCGGATGTCTGAAGCTCGATACTTGCATTCGGGTTGACAGCTTTGTAAGCCTCGATCAGTTTCTCCATCAGAGGGGATACAGAAGAAGAACCACCAACTACACAGCTTCCTGAAGGCTTTGTTCCTGCATAATCTTTTACATCTGCAACAGCAATATACTTCTCATCTGCTACTACTTTCTGTCCTTCTGTACTCATGATAAAGCTCATAAAGTCTTTTGCAACTTTGTTATTAAGATCTTTCTTTACTGCGATATTAAACGGTCTGGATACTTTGTATGAACCGTTCTCGATATTCTCTGCAGTTGCTTCTGCTCCGTCAATCTTCAGTGCTTTTACACTGTCATTCAGAGAACCAAGTGACACATAACCGATCGCATACTCATTGTCTGCAACTGTTGTCAGCATAACAGAAGTATTATTTGTGATCTGTGCATCTGTTGTTGTCATGTCAACCTTTGTTCCGTCATCCTGCTTCTCTTCAATTCCGAACAACTCAATGAAGGCTCCTCTTGTACCTGAACCATCCTCACGGGAAACGATCGTAACATCACTTGTCTCATCCCAGTCGGAAGTTGCATCTGACTGATTTGCGTCTGCACCTTTTGTATCTGTGCCATTGCTACTTCCACATCCAACTGCTGTTACTGCTACCATACTTACCATCATTACCGCTGCGGCAATTTTTTTCATTTTCATTTTTTAATCTCCTTTTTCATATCGGACTCTTTTCGTCCCAATCTCTTTTCTGGTCTTTGGGTACTTTTTCATTTTCCCCCTGACCACGATATTTATGATAGAAGACGATTGTTAAATGTAAAATCGGGCGATTGTTAAATCTGGGTAAAGCATGACAGACACGATCCAGCCTTTCAAAAGCAAAGCATGACAGACACGATTCAACTTTTCAAAAAGTAAGAAAGACCACAGATATGGACTCTTCTCTGCTATACATCCTCTTTCCCGGACATCCGGTAAAGGAAGTACTATCACTCCACATCTGCGGTCTTTTTTAAACTCTTTATTTATCTGCCCTGCCACAACAGGAAATTTTTTTATTCGCCTTTGCCGTCACTCTGAAACTTGTCATTCAACCGTAACAGACTTTGCGAGATTTCTCGGCTTATCAACGTCCAGTCCTTTTGCCACACTGACGTAATAGCCCATTAGCTGCAACGGTACGATTGCAAGACTGGTTGCAAAGAATGATTCGGTCTGCGGTACATAAACTGCGAAATCTGCCGTATCTTCAATATTATAATTTCCATAGGTCGTCAGCCCCATCAGATAAGCTCCACGGCTCTTGACCTCCACCATATTGCTGATCGTCTTTTCAAAAAGAGCTGCCTGCGTCGCAACACCGACTACCAGGATACCATCCTCGATCAGACTGATCGTTCCATGCTTCAGCTCTCCTGCTGCGTAAGCCTCCGAATGAATATAACTGATCTCCTTCATCTTCAGGCTGCCTTCCATACTGATGGCATAATCAATTCCTCTTCCGATAAAGAAAACATCCTTTGCATTTGCATACTTGCTTGCGAACCACTGGATACGCTCCTTGTCATCCAACGTCTTCTGTATCTTCTCAGGGAGTGTGCCAAGCTCTTCGATCAGGGCTGCATACCGTTCCTCCGAGATCACATCCTTCACCTTTGCCGCCTGGATCGCCAGCAGATACATTGCGATCAACTGGGTACTGTATGCCTTTGTCGTGGCAACCGAGATCTCAGGGCCTGCATAAGTATAAAGAATATAATCACTTTCTCTCGCAATGCTGGAACCCACTACGTTCACGATACCAAGTACCGGAATCTTGCGTTCTTTCGCAAGGCGGAGTGCTGCAAGGCTGTCTGCCGTCTCACCGGACTGAGAGACGATCACAACCAGTGAATTTTTCACAAGCTTTGGATTCCGGTAACGAAATTCTGATGCAAGATCAACTTCCACCGGAATATCTGCCAGTTCTTCAATCACATATTTTCCTACCATGCCAACATGATAAGCAGAACCACACGCGACAATATAGATTCTCTCTATCTCCTGCAGCTTTTCATCGGTAAGTCCGGTTTCGGAAAGATCGATCTTTCCATCCTTCACATATGCACCAATCGTATCACGGACTGCTCTCGGCTGCTCATGGATCTCTTTCAGCATAAAATGCTCATATCCGCCCTTTTCTGCCGACTCCGCATCCCACTTGATCTCAACCTGTTCCTTCTGGATCTCTTCTCTGTCGATATTATAAAAATGGATCTCATCCTGAGAAAGCTCCGCAATCTCATGGTTTCCGATATAGTATACATTCCTTGTCTTATCAAGAATTGCCGGAACATCCGATGCGATGAGACATCCGGTCTGACTCTTTCCAATAATCAACGGACTGTCTTTTCTTGCTGCAAATATCTTCCCCGGATGATCATGGAACATAATCCCAAAAGCATAAGATCCTCTGATTCGCAGCATTGCTCTGGAAATCGCCTCCAGCGGAGTCCCTGTCTTCCTATAATAATAATCGACCAGCTTCACCGCAATCTCCGTATCAGTCTGGGAATAAAATGCATATCCCGACTTAATCAGCTTATCTTTTAATTCCTGATAATTTTCAATAATACCATTATGAACAAGTACCACCGACTTGTCATCTGTGCAATGCGGATGGGCATTGTTCTCTGATGGTTCTCCGTGCGTTGCCCAGCGAGTATGGCCGATACCACACGTTCCCGGTACTGCGTGACCCTCATTCGTCTTTTCAGATAGAATTTTCAGGCGGCCCTTTGCTTTGACTACAGTTATATCTCCTGTATCCTCGTTGCGAATGGCAATTCCTGCGGAGTCATATCCGCGGTATTCCAGTTTCGACAACCCTGCAAGCAAAATTGGTGCCGCCTGTTCTGTTCCTACATATCCAACTATTCCACACATCTTGAGAATCCTCCTCTAAAATAAATTAAGATTAAAGATTCCCCCCTGATTCCCTGTCTCAATCCATAGAACTAACTATTTAAATGATACCAGGGTCAAAAGGTCTGACACCACGTGTGCTCGCACACTAGTGGTAGAATGACCTTGTGACCCGCCCCAATATGAGCATAAAAGTGGGGCGTAAGCACCACGATATGCGAATGTTGGGTAGGATTGTGGGAGCACGTAGTGCGTAACAATCCGTAGGTATCATAGTCGGGGGCTTTTGACCCCGACATCTTTAAATTAATAATAGAAAAGCTGTCAATGACAGCCTTTCTTTTCTTCTTATTCAGATCTTAAATTTCTTTTCTGCTTCTTACTACAGCGAATGCACCGATACCAAGAAGAACTACTGCCATACCTGCAACCGGGATCATAGAGTTCTGTCCTGTCTTCGGAGAAACTGCAGTACCATTTCCTTTGGATGTACCAGTTGTTGTGTTACCATTATTATCATTTCCACCATTTGCAGCCGCCAGCTTATAAATCAAAGATACCGGAGTCCCTGCTGAAACTGAGTGGAAGTACGCCGCTACCTGGTTTCCGCTGACTCTCACACCTTTAACCACTTCCCAGCCATGCTCTGCACAATAATAAAGAATATCAACAATCATACCATCTGTCATATTGTTCGCAACAAATGTAACCTTTACAAGGTTGCCCGCTGATGCCTGCACACCTGTCACTCCGAGGTTCATTACCGGAGACAGGAACTTGTATCCTGAAATATCATATCCTTTTACTTCAAGACCTTTCTCCGTATAGTAAGCCAGTGATGACGGAAGATTTCCATCAAATGCCGCTTTAACACTTGCACTTGACTTTGCATCATTTATCTCATCTACGACCTTCTGAAGGTCATCATCATAAGCTCCCGGTGCAACCGGTTCTAATGAAATCGTTCCTTTATCAGTACTTGCATTCGGCATATCAATAGTGCCTACAATGCTTCCTGCAGCCAACGCACTTACACTCATTGCCAATGCGGTAACAGCAGCAACAACCCCCGTCATAAATCTCTTTTTCATTATTTTCCTCCTAGTCTTCCTCATAAAATCCGTTATTGGTATATACATATGTATGAATTATATCATGTGCCTTATAAAACTTCAATTACTCACTTTAAATTTTTTGTCATTTTTCATCAATAAAAGTTAGATTTCATTCCATTTTTTCTACAAGATAGGCCTGCACTACATAACGGTAAGCATCTCCTGCCCGATCGCAGGTTGATAACGTAAGTATCTTACTTTCCGTACTCACCGGAGCCGACTGGTCAAGCATCGCTCCCATTGTCCTCTGATTCAGGATATCATTCAGATACGCCTGCCGGTTATAGTCTTCCGCTCCCAAGTTATAATACAGGAGTATATGCCGGTCATCTGTACGGTAAGCCGCAAAAATCTTATATTTCAAGATTGCATCCGGCGTATAAATCACCAGATCCTTATGGTCATTAAAATATGTATCTTCTTCATATTTATGAAGTCCGGCAAACATTGATCCATCTTTCATATTATGTCCATACAAAAGAGTAATCGGATCATCAAAATTTTTCTTATTATAATTTTCAGAATAAATTGCTCCACTTACACTGTCTGTCTTTTCTGCTGAATGATTCAGATAATAAGCGTTATCTTCACTGCTTTGTACAATCGGATAATCAATTACTGTATCCGGAATCGTGATCCACGCATAAATATCAGGATTCTCTTTCTGCAACGAATCAAAATCTACCGGGATATCTATCTTCTTTTCCTCTTCCGGAACTCTCTGTCTCTTCTCTGCATTTTTTTCCTGCATCGCCAAATACTCTTGTTCGGCCTTTTTTTCCATCCACCATGTTCCCGCAATAAATCCGATCAGCAGTATCGCTGCCGCAAAAGCACAGACTGCAAGAATCATCCACTTTTTCTTATTATTTTTTCTGTCCTGCTTTGCATTTTCCTTTCCGGTCTCCTGCATCACTCTGTATCCTCCCCGGCTGACACTTCATTGTAAAATGTATTCAGGATCAGCTCATAAAGTGCCTGATCGTCCACATACATCTCATCATACACGGTTCCTCTTTGGGCATCTGCCTGCAAGGTAACAATATCGTCTTCACTAAATGACATTGATAATCCTTTTGTTGCAAGATAAACAGCATCATTCAGATCAATATCGGTCACCATCTTACCGGAAAGCTCATGATACAGTCTTGCCGGCAGCCCCATATCTGATTTCATCTTTTCAATCGCAGTCTGTGCAAAATTCAGCAGATAGGTCTTCTGACGTGCCATTCGCAGATTATTGCTGAAATCAATCGCTGTATCTCTGGATCTGACAAAACTTAAAGCCTGTTTTCCATTCAACGTCACTGTACTGCCCGCACTGAATTGATTTGGCATCATCTGTGCAAGATCCTCCGGAATCGTCACGGTGACTCCGCCAACTGCATCATTCAACTGCTCAACAGCTTCCATATTCAATGCCACATATGAATTAATAGGGATTCCATAAAAGAGATTGGAAACTGCATCAACCATATACTGACAACTCGTCTCTTTTCCATCTCCAAATGCATAGGCAAGTCCAAGATGATTTTCTGCATCTCCCACATAATTTCCCTTATAATCAAATGTCTTGATCGGTGTCATCGTATCTCTCGACATACCAATAATCCGCACCTTGTTCTTACTTTCATCCATCACCAGAAGGAAAATGGAATCTGCCTGTCCACTTTCGCCGGAAATTCCTTCAATCTGCTGAATTTCTTCACTGTTCTGATCGATTCCCATCACAAGGATCGTAATCACATTTTCATTGTACTGATAAGCTTTCCCATTATACCAGATCAGTCCTGAATCATCGGTCTGTATCCGGTTCTCCACCTCACTGATATTATCTTTTGCACTGAGCTTACCACTGACACGCAGGACATGATAAACTCCAAAAGCACAAATTCCTGCAAGTAAAATAAGTGCAAGCAGGATCATGATTCCACGGATGATATAACGAACCGTCTTATTCTTCTTCGCAAGCAGCCGCCATAATAATACAGATGCCGCTCCAATCAACGTCCAGGGAATATTCAGTAGAAAATGCCTGATATCAAACATTCCTTCCAACAATACCATCTGTACGGTCTGCGTACACAGACTCAGCATCACCGCCGCTCCGGCTGCTTTAAAAATCATCTTTTTCCCAATACTCTGCCATGCAAAAAGGATTCCGACCGGCAGGAACAAAAGTCCATAAAAAGAATTACAGATGAGAACTGTTCCACTATACAAAATAATCACGCACCATGCACAGACTCTTCTGACCAGAATCTTCCTTCTTTCCGTAATCTTCAATCTTGAAATTACAATTCCATAAAATGCCAGTAAAACGATGCTCAAAATCCCGGCAATCCCATATCCTTCAAACGGAATATGAGCATATGCCTCCGATAACGGCTCAAGGAATTTTCCTATACTGCTCACTTCATTCATTTATCTACTCCCTCGTACTTCCTGAAAACCGAGGCTCTTCGCCAGATACTTTTACAATGTATCTTCGGTATTCATCGTTTCTTCATCCAGTTCTGCATATTTTCTGTATTTCTGATATTTACCATATCTTCCATAGCCATATCCGCTCTGAGAAATATATCCACCCGTATCACGGTTGATCACATAACCAATCAGCTTCTCTTTTTCTTCAAAAGAATTCATTCCCACCCGGATCTCTTTTGCATCTGCCTTATCAACTCTTACTACATACAAAACTTTATCTGCATAGGATGACAGGATCATCGCATCCGAAAATACATAAGAAGGAGCCGCATCCATCAGGATCACATCATATTCTTTTCTTAATTTTTCCAACAGACTGTTCATTTTTTCCTCATCGATCAGTCCTGAAACCTTTCCCTTTTTCTGACCTGCACGGAAAAATGTTACCCCGTCTTTCACGACCTGAATCTCCTCCGGCGTGCTTTCACCTCTGAAATATTCTGTCAATCCTGGTCCTTCCGGGAGCTTCATCAGTTCACTTACAGACGGTTTTCTCAGATCACCGTCAAGCAATGCAACTTTCAACCCTTCCTGTGCAAATGCAAGTGCCATATTCACAGAAGTCATTGTCTTTCCTTCTGCAGGGATCGTACTCGTAATCAGCAGGACCTTATCACCTGTACGTCTCATGATCTGCTGCAATCTTGACTGGATCATCAGAATTGACTGCTTAAATCCCCAGTCAATTCTCTTATTTGTGATCAAAAGCTTTAATTTTTTATTATTAGAACGCTTCTTCGGTACAACTTCCGGAATGCAACTGATACATCTCGCAGAAGTGATCCGCTTCATATCACTCTCTTTTCGTACTGTTCTTACACTGAGAAGATACACGGTAGCCAATGCAAAGCATACCACCAGTCCCGCCAGAAATCCTTTTGCAAAAATTGATGCCAGCGAATTGACATTTACAGGTCTGCCGGAAGATGCCGCCTTATCTACAATCTGCAGTTCCACCGTTCCGGTTGTCTTAGAGACCCATTTCGGATAAACTTTCTGGAATGCCTCAAGCAGCGGATTTACACTTTCATAATCATTCGTTGATATTGTTACAGAAAAGAAATTGGATTCATCCGTATTGCTTGAAACAATTGAAAATCCTCCAGATACTTCCCCATCCACTGCTGAAAGAAGATCCTTTTTAAACTCATCATTCGCAGTCAGTACCGGTATACTCTTGCTCAGCCGCTTCGCAACCGCAGAATTGACTGTCATATATTCGGTTCCTGATGCCGCATATGTAATCTTTGCAGAATAAACCGGTTCATAAGTAAATTCAAAATAAGATACAATAATTCCTGCCACGATCACAAAGAGCAGCAAAAACTGCAGCCAGAACTTTTTCAGGCAGCTCAGGTAATCCTGCAGCCAGCTCACAAGATCTATCTTTTCCATCTCTTCTGCTTCTGTAATATTCCTTTGTTCCTCTGTCTGCATCTGCTTACTCCCCTGCATTCTCTATCTTTGCATTTTCATTATAATACTTACTGTAACCATCCCGGTCTTTACTGGTATCACGTTCTCCCTTTGTCATGTTCAGTACACCGCCGATCACTGTCACACCATTTTCTTCCAACAGATCCACCGCATCATTGACAGCGACTGCATGCACCTCATCCTGACGCATGACCATCAACATCGCATCTGCTGTCTCTGATATGATCTCAGCATCACGGATCAGTTCCAATGGCGGAGTGTCCATAACAACATAATCAAACTGCTCTTTCAACTGATCGATCAGCGAAATAAACCGCTCTGATCCTAACAGACGATACGGCTTTGCGACCGCCTTTTTTTGCCAGATACAATCCATCGGATGTGCCTGCACTTCCGTCTGCTTCAGCACTTGATCCAGTTCACATTTTCCAAGCAGATATTCAGAAAACTGCTTTTTGGGATCTACCGTTGCATCAAAAATCTTTGCCAGGGACGGATGCCGCATATCACAGTCAACCAAAACTACTTTCTTTCCTCTTCGTGCAAGATTCAGGGCAATATTAGCCGTCACTGTACTTTTGCCATCATTTTCTTTAATACTTCCAACCATTAAAGTCTTATAACCTTCTGCCGACATCTCTGATCTGATCGATGTTACGATCCGGTCTACTGCTTCTTCATACACATGATCCGTATCCTGGTCTGAGATCAGCAGTGCTTTCTGCCCCGACTTCTTTTTTACATAATCCAAAGAACCGATCATCGGAATATCCAACAGACGCTTTGCCTGCTCCATACTGTGAATCTTATCTGTAAAAATACATAAGCATACAGTTGCTCCAATGCCTCCTGCCAGCACCAGAAAAATCAAAAGCAACGAATATCTTAAAGTTGCTTTTTCTGTCTTCTGCACATTATTCGCTGAAATACTGCTCAATGGCTGCAATACATACCCTGATTCATAATAATCCGAAAGCTCCGGATACTGCTGCAATGCTCCTTTCAGCAGTTTATAAGCACTCTCCGCATTCGTTCCCGACGCACTCATTCTGATAATATTCGTATCGGCAACAACTGACGCACTCAGGTTTCCCTTTACACGACTGCTACCGGAAGCTTTCATGATCTGATCTCTCATCGTATCACTGTTCAAAACATTCACACTTCTCTCAAGTGCATTCTCTATATTCGTCTCAGCAAGTTTTTCGCTCGTATTATCCCTCGGAATTACACACAGGTTCACGCTCACTGTATAAGTATCCTTCAGGCTGTGATCCAGAATCACATAGGAAAACATTCCCGTCAAACACACACACATCAAAATAAAAACCGCATTTTTCTTAAGGGTTCTGAAAATATATCTCAGATCAATCTGTGAATCTAAACTCTGACTCTTATAACTTTCCTGACTCATATTTCCTCCCCTCACTCAACAACCACGATCAGTTTTGCGGTACAATCCAAACCGCTGGCCGGTGACGTATAAAGATAACTTACTGTATAAACTCCCGGTGTATAGATATCTACTCCTGACTCAACGTAGATCTGCATAATTGAGATCTGATTCTCCGGATCTGCCACACTCTCCGAAAATACAACCTGCTTTACCTTATCGTATTCTTTGATCTGAGTCAGATAACTATTAGGATCAAACTCAGATCCCGCCTGCAGATACACTAGATAGGAACTCAGATTGATCTGCGGACGTGCCGCATTTCCATCGTATACCTCCACCTGAATCGGAAGTGTTACTGTATCGCCTACACTGTTTGTCACACTCACTGTGCAATCATAAAATCCCTGCTGCGGCTTCTTATCAAGAACCGCTGTATCTCCACCGATCGAAATAAAAGGAGTAATATTCCCGTCAATACAATCTGTTGCTGAAAAATAGGACAAAAGATTAGTCTGCTTGCCCGCCGGAAACCTCAAAGCATCTGATAATTCAAATTTCGGTGATTCATAATCTGTATAATGAAGGGTCCGCGTCAGCTTTCCAAGATTACTGGAATGGTCGAACCCTACATAAGTAATATCAAAATCACCGCTTCCATCTTCTTTCTTTTTGATATGATCAATCATCACACTCCCAGATACATTGCCATCCTTTTTATCCACTGCAACCACACCGTTCTTGAGTTCCTCATCTGTTGCCTCGATTGATGCTGTCACTTCGGCCTTTTCTGCACTTAATACCGGCGGTGTAGTATCCTTCTGGTATGCGGATATAAAGGCATAAGCCCCTCCACCAACCAGAGAAGCTGCACAGAGTGCCAATGCAACAATCTTACTTTCTTTCATCCTTTAACTCCTTCACTTTATCTTAACCGGATCGTCGGATTTCCTTTTAATATCCTGCTCGGATTTTCCGACAGCCACATTTTTATCTCCATGGAAGTATACCTCTGTTCCAGATAATGGATCAGCTCATCCATCTGAGGTGTCCGATGCAGACTGTCATGTGCATCCGACGCAATCACCTGTACAATCCCGTCATCCATTATCCGGATCGCCATCTCTCTGCATTTCTTTCCAAATTCCCCCAGAATACTTCCCTTATTCACCTGCAGCACACAACCTCTTTCTGCCAGATAATATGCCAGTTCCGGATCCTCCTGAATAAAGGTGTATCTTTCAGGGTGTGCCAATATGATATTATACTTCATTTGTTGTAAGTCCGCAACCATCCTGCAAACTCTTTCAGGCGATTCCCGAAAGTCAAATTCGATCATCAGATACCTTGTATGATTAATAAAAAGAAGCTCCCGATCCCGGATCAGTTGCATTGCCCTTTCGTTCATAAAAATCTCCATAGATGGGAAAATTTTTACCGGAATCTGCTGCCGATTCAACTCTTTCTGAAGCAAACGAAACTTTCTTACATACTCCTGTACCGTATAGTCATAATAATTTCCATGAGAAGAAGCTGCAATATAATTCACTCCGCCTGCTGCTGCCTGACGTGCCATCCGTATCGATTCTTCCATCGAACTGGCACCATCGTCCAGTCCTGGCAAAATATGCATATGCAGATCGACCATTTTCTTCCCCCTCTTCCCTTTATTTACCGAAACCTATTACTATTAACTATACCTAATCTCTAAAAGAGCTTCAATGAAATCTCACTTTCTATTATCTTAACCCCAATTTCTTCATCATGCCTTCAACATCACTCAATTCTTGTCCCTTCGCATTCGCCTTCAGTTCCTGCACACTCCGATTCCAGCGTCCATCTGCGATCATCTTAAAGAATCTCTTCGCCTCATAATACGGCTGAATATATTTTTTCCCCTCTAACGACGGATAGGACCAACATAATTCTTCATACGGAAGCCATATTCTGCGTATGACACTTTTCAATTTCCCCTGATTCCGAACTTTCTGCACAATTGCCCAGTTTTCAACACTTCCATATACACCTCCGCCAGCCAGAATAAACCGTTCCACCTGATGCGTTAATTCTGTATGCTCTGCCTTTCCGAACCAGACTTCTGTCACCGATCTGACTGCATATTCAAATTCTGCCAGTCCACAACGTTCCAGTTTTTCCTCTCTTTTTTTCTCCTGCTTATCTTTCACAGAATGATTCAAGATCCAGAGATCCAGGAAGAAACGGATTCCACATCCACCTGTCGTAAAATGCTGCTTCATATGCTCCAGATGAAATGCATAGAAATCTGCATCTGACATCCTGCACTCATATCCCGTTCTTTCTACATGCGTCCAGATATACTCCGGGGAAAATTCTACCGTCTGCCCGTCTTTGATAAGATTTAAATGCAACTCCAGATGCACATGTTCATCTCTGTAGAAATTTGCATTTTTCTTATCTTTTGACTCATACAAAAATCCACATTCTTCTGTCAGAAATTTCTTTGCCTTTTCATAGTCCTCATCTCTGATCAAAATGTCAATATCACTGCTTGTCCTCATCCATGCTTCCGGATAAAAATCCCGGATCACCGCTCCTTTTAAAGGAAGGAAAAAAATTTTCTGCTGCTCAAAAACCGTTCGAATCTCTTCCAATGCCAACTCCTGACACGTATACCGATAGATTGCCAGATTTTCCTGCTGCCGAAACCTCTTCCGATACTTCTCTGATATGATATGGTTCTCACCATTTCCAACTGCTGCTGAGATCAAATGTGCCATATCCTGAGCCAGACTCATCTGATAAAATTTTTCCTGCTCTGTCTCCGACATTGCAATCAGCGGAACATCTTCTCCACAGATCACATTTCGCAGACATTGCAGCAGATTTTGTACTGTCTTTTCCACTTTTCTATCCTCATTATTTCTGTAAACTCATCTTTGCATATGCTGCCAGAGTAAAACCATCCGTAATTTTTCCATCCCGGATCCATTCGCCCAACTGCTCCCAATCCAATGCAATATGTCCTACTATTTCTTCTTCCTGTATCACCTGTGGAGCTTCATTCAACTCTGCCAGAAATACATCTGCCTTTGAACTCATTGCACCACTGTCCGGCACAATTTTTCCGAAACTTTTCCATTTTTCTGCTTGCACACCAAGTTCTTCCCATAATTCTTTTCCCGCATTCTCCTTCGCAGAAATTCCTTCTTCTCCAAAACCTCTTGGGAAACCGTACTGATATTCCCTGAGAGCATGACGATACTGCCGCAGTAAAATATACTTTCCATTATAATATGGAACGATAACAACCGCACCTCTCATAACGCGGTTCATCAGTCTTTCATATGCAAACAGACTTCCATTTTTTGCACGCACAACATCCACAACCATTAAATGGTAATGGCTCTCGTATACAATTCCGATTCTTCTGCCACTTTTTTGTGCAAATGCATACAGTTCCTTCGGGTCAAGTACCAGCGGAAGTTCCTCAGACTGGGCAAAAAGTTCCGTACACGTCCGACTTAATTCCAGATATTTTTCAATCGAATCCATTTCTGTTCCTTTTATTTCCATTCCCTTTCATCCCTATTTCTTACCAACTTCTTGTGAGCAGGTTTTCATTTTTTATTTCAGCCTTTTTCAACTTTCAGGCGTTCCCGACATTTTCTTACGATTTTCAGATCCGCCCACGTTCTTGTCAATTCCTCAATACTGTCTAAAATATCACAACTTGTCCACCAACGGGATATCATACCCGAAATCCACGAACTCAGAATACCAAAAGCTATCACCTGCAAGACCGCCCATCCTATGGTCGCAGCCAATGAAAGCTCCTCTTCTACAGACACAATATCCTGTAGATAGTTCATTCCCAGCTCAATTCCTACAAAGATCACCACCCCAATGAGTGCATCTATGATATTTCTTTTTATTCCTTTATGTATACTTTTATCCCACTCTTTCAGCTCTTTCTCCATCCCCACTTCATAACGGCTTCCCGTCTGTAATTTTTCATTTTCAAGAGCCGGTTTCAGTTCCAGCGTTTTCTGCACATTTTTCATCTGCAAAATCCGAATAGCACAACTCCAGTCCGGGAGTTTTCCTTGATAAAGTTCCCACGTTGTACTATCCTTTGCAGGAAAAACATGGCTCGGAGCAATCTCCTTCTCCCAGTAATCCTTCAATTTGCTTTTGAACCATTCACGGCAGGATTCTATATCATTCGGATCATAATGCTTGGAAATTCCATAAATACTGTCTTCCATTGTAAGATTATAACATAGATCGAGCACCGCTTCTGCATATTCTGCCTTTTCTCCTTTCTCATTTTCGTGGAGATAAATATGCCAGGCACTCCGATATTCCTGACGATTCTGTAAACTCAAATCTTCCTCAACTCTTTTCAGAATTTCTACTGTATCCTGATCAGTAAGCGGATATGCAATTTCATGAAGATATTCTGTCAGTTTCTTTTGCTTTACCTTTTTAGGTGGATTCAATGAAAATGCATTGACACTCAATGCCAGCAACGTCTTCACATAGCGGATCAAATATTCTATCTTTTCTTCACTATAATTTTCTTCATTATAACCAGATAATTCCCTCAGACACTCCGGGTCACTATAACGCAATGCTTTCAACAACTGTCTCAGCATCACAGCATCATCATGTGCAACGGGAACCCCTGAGTAAATAAATGCACTCTTTTCAGACTCGGTTTTCTCTGCCTTCGTCAGAAATTCTTCTATCTTTCCCTGAAAATATTGCGACGGAGTACGCAACGTCCCATACTGCGAAATTCGGATCACCCCCATCTGACATAACTCAAAAAATGGTTCAAATGTATTTTCATTTTCAATCGCAGCAAGAAATGCACGAGAATCCGCTAACTGATTCATGGTCAGGATCACCTGGTTCCCATTCAGTATAATTTCCCGGAACATCTGTTCCTGTGCATATTGAATCTCTTCTTTTGAATTTCTTACAGAATCCAGTTCATATAAATAGACACTCTTATTCATTTCAGTTCCACCTCTACAATTTCAGGAATATTATTAAATCGTGGAATTACTTCTGTATTACTTCCTAATCCTCTCGACAAAATCACCTGCGTATGCCCCTTCTCATAGACACCTGATAATCTTCCCGGGAAATATCCCATATCCGGTGCGTAAAGACCTCCAACAAAGGGAAGGATTGCCTGTCCACCATGTGCATGCCCCGTAAAAATCAGATCAAGATCAAAAGTTGCCGCAGTATCGTAATACATCCACGTATTTGGAATATGGGACAACAGGATTTTATATCGCTCTGTATCTTCCATTTCCTTTAAAAACTCTGCCTGTTCTTTTGCATTACCCCATTCATGTACTTCATAATCTTCCGGTATATACACCGTATACAGTCCACCAATCCTGAATTTTTGTCCTTTAACAGTCACATCGACAAATTTTTCTTCTAACACCTTTGCCCCGGCTTTCTCCAACTTTTCTGTAAGATCAATTCCCGTACGCTTTTCATATTCTATCTCATGGTTTCCCAAGGAAAAATAGATTGGTGCAATCTCCCGTAATTTTTTTACCAAATCCAACATCGGACTAATCTCATTTTCATCCGAATTAATCAGATCTCCCGTGATAAAGATCAGATCCGGTTCACACTCCTTTAGTTTCTTTAACAGGCGTTGGTTTTCTTTTCCAAACTCTGCATTATGAATATCTGAAAGCTGTACCAGCTTCACTGATTCCTGAATTTTCTCGTTTTCAAACTCATAATCTGAAACCTCAAGGAAGTAATAAGACGGTATGATCCCTGCTCCCAGGGCAAAGATCACCAAAGCAAAAACTCCCAGAAAAATTCTCTTAATTACCTTTTTCATACCGCTCCTCAATATTAAAATGATGTTGGTGAATATTCCTGATACTCTCCATTGATAATCTTTTCCCACCAATCACGATGCTCCAGATACCACCGGATCGTCTTCTTAATACCATCTTCAAATTTTGTCTCCGGCAGCCAGCCAAGTTCATTATAGATCTTTGTCGGGTCGATCGCATATCGCATATCATGACCTTTGCGGTCTGCAACATAAGTGATCAGGCTTTCCGGTTTGCCAAGCTCTTTGCAGATCATTTTTACAATGTCAATATTCCGCATCTCATTGTGACCGCCAACATTATAAACCTCTCCCACTCTGCCTTTATGAATGATCAGGTCTATTGCCCTGCAATGATCTTCTACATACAGCCAGTCTCTCACATTCAGACCTTCTCCATAAACCGGAAGTGGTTTATCTGCCAGTGCATTTGCAATCATAAGCGGAATCAATTTCTCCGGGAAGTGATATGGGCCATAGTTATTGGAACAACGGCTGATCGTCACAGGCAGTCCATAGGTTCTGTAATATGCCAGCACCAGAAGATCTGCCGATGCTTTAGAACTGCTGTAGGGAGAACTGGTGTGGATCGGAGTCTCTTCTGTAAAGAAAAGATCCGGGCGATCCAATGGCAGATCTCCATATACCTCATCTGTGGATACCTGATGATATCTCGTGATACCATATTTTCTGCAGGCATCCATCAAGACAGCCGTTCCCATGATATTTGTCTCAAGGAAAATCCCCGGATTTTCAATGGAACGATCCACATGACTTTCCGCAGCAAAATTTACTATGATATCAGGCTGCTCTTCCTCAAACAACTGATTAACTGCCTCTCTGTCACAAATATCTGCCTTAACAAAACGGAATTTAGGATGATCCATTACCGGTGCAAGCGTAGACAGATTGCCCGCATATGTCAGCTTATCCAGGCAAACGATCCTGTAGTCAGGATACTTGTCCAGCATATGAAATATAAAGTTGCTTCCTATAAATCCGGCTCCACCGGTTACGATGATCGTCATATGTAATTTCCTCCTGGAAAATAAGTCGATTTTCAGCTACTCTCATTAAATGTTCTCCATATGGAGACTTTCCATACATCCTTGCTGATTGAATCAATTCCTCTTTGGTAATCCATTTTTCATAAAATGCAATTTCCTCTGGAGCTGAGATCACAACTCCCTGCCTGTTCTGTACCGTCTGAACAAATTCTGCTGCCTGCATCAGACTCTCCACTGTCCCTGTGTCCAACCATGCAAATCCTCTTTCAAGTATCTGGACTTTCAGATCTTCCTCATAGCCAAAAATTGTTGCTTTTCCTGCTTCTGCAAGATTCTTTCTGAACTATACAGCGTTTACGATACACAATAGGTGGAATCCAGATATAGATTTATTGCATGCATTATTTTCCGCTTACTAAATTAACAAAACTCTGGTCTTGATTTACCAATGCGAAATGTATCTTCCTTGATCGCAAGCGATAATCTCACCAGAAATACAATTTGACACATCTGACAGCAAGAAGTTTACTACTTCTGCTACTTCCTCTGGCAAAAAGAAACGGTTAGATGGTTGCCAATTTGCATACATATTACCATTTCTATCAACGCCAGTCATATCAGAAGCGGTTACACCCGGAGCAACACCATTCACTCTGATGCCTTCACTTATAACTTTAGATGCAAAGCATTCAATAAAACTATTAGAAGCAGCCTTTGTCAAACCATATGGAATATCATCAGACCTTCTGGATCGTTCTGAAGTAATAACTACCACATTTCCATTTTTATCATCTAAGCTTTCTAAATACTCAATATATGCCTTAACCATAAAGTAATTTCCCTTCAGATTAATGTTCATCTGGGAATCCCAACCCTCTTCTGTAACATTTCTAAAATTACCCTCATGAAGAGAGATTCCTGCATTACTTACAAGACCATGTATTTTACCACCAAATATGTGAGATACTTGCTTAATAAATTCACTCATATGAGATACATCAGCAGAATCAAATACCAAATAACTGCATTTTTTTCCTAATTCTAATGCAGCTTTCTTTAGCTTATCCTCATTGCGCCCTGTAATAAGGATCTTTGCACCTTCAGCAATAGATCTTTTTGCAATATAATATCCCAATCCAGAACCACCTCCGGTAACTATTATATTCTTACCAGCAAGCTGATGGCTCGGTGCTGATTCTTTAACTTCCACAGTAATGTGATATTCAGGTACACCATTAATCACATATCTAACCATTCTTTTTAAATAATTTGCTATTCCCACGGATTTTTTAACCTCTTTTCTATTCTGTAATATATGCTCACCAGAACACCTGTAGATACAAAAACAAGTACGCAATAAAGCATCGGATATAAACTCGCATATACTTTAAAGCAATTCAACACAACAGCATGAAAAATATAATATACAAAGCTTTTATCCCCTATCTGTTTAAATAACTGAACCGATACTTCCTTTCTGATGGAAATTATATAAATTAAGATGCACATAACCATTGCCACTAAAAGCTGCACTGGTCATCAAAAATCCTAATACAGCAATCGTAAATGAATTATACCTGCTTCATTATGCATATGATGCAACATAATAACAAGTATTGCAAAACCCTTTAATGCAGATGATGTATCTCGATTCATACACTGACCTGATTTATTATCTCTTACCTGAAGAACCAGTGCCACCATTAATATTCAAAATAAAACATCTATAAAACTCATTTCTTAAACATCTCACGAATCGCATAAGCCTTATTGCCAAGTATATTTCTGACAATCTGTTTTACTCTTGCCTTACCACTAAGCTTCATGCCTGGAATTTCCTGACGGTTTGTCATCCAGTATGACTTCAAAATTTTTGCATCCTTATCCGCATCAGTAAATACTTCTAACAGTATTGGTTTCTCTGATTCAGTATTTAATATCGTCAATGCTTCTCTAACTTCTTCCATATTGGTTGCTGCCAAGTATTTAAATTGAGAATTGATACAGCAGTTTGCAATTTTCACTCTATGGCCGGCAGCAATATGTTTATTCAACGTAGGAATCCTATCAAGACCAAAGTTTTTATGGAATTCAGCTCCAGAATAGTTGTTTATAACAACTATTCTTATATTGTGAGGAAGTTTCTGAAGTAAGGCATTCATATCGTACATCAGACTGAGATCACCAATCAGAAGATAAACTGGTTTTTCTTCACTTTCACCCTGACCCAAATAAGTTGATAATGCACCATCAATACCATCCGCGCCAATATTGGCAAAGCATCGTATGGATGGCTTCATTTCTACATAGTTTGACATTCTGATGCTGTCAAGAACTGTAGTATGAAGAAGTGAATTATCTGGAATTGTCTTGCAGAACTCCTTTATTACAGCGAGATTAGTAAATCCAAGTTCTGGAAAATGCACAATATCCATTCTCTTCTTCCAGCGAACTGCATATTCGCCATTATTTACAGTATCAGCATATACATTAACTCGCTCAAAGAACTCCTCTGGTTTCATTTCAAACACATTCTTCAAGCAATGATATCCATCATTTATCATACCATCAATACAAATCTGCCAATGCTCTGTAGTGTTTGAGTACACTGGCATAAAGTACTTGATTGTAGAATAGTAAACCGCACCAAATGAGATGATAAGATCCGGTGCCAGATATTTCACTTGATCTGCTGTGATTGTATCTCCCAATGCTTTTGGGTTAAATATTTTATCGTTATCACTATATATATTGGCATAGGTATCAGCAATAACCACAGCATTATATTTCTCTGTAAAGGTGTTGATTGCTCTTCTTAGTTTCCCATCTTCTGTAAACTCTGAACCACCAACAACCATAATACGTTTCTTACTCGAAAGCATGTTAGCGAACTCTGCGAAATCCGCATTTATTTCATATCTATCAATTTTTCTGGTAACAGGAAGCTCCTCTACATCATAGGTAGAAATCTCATTCAGATCATAAGACATATGATAATTGATTTGAATCGGCCCTTTGCCATGATGGTCAAGTTCTAAAAAAGCTTCGTTCATTCTACGGTTGCAATACCAGTAATCAGCATCATTCATTACCTTTGGTACATCCACAGCAAGTTTCACATATCCATGGAACATATCCACCTGATCAATACACTGATCCTCCATATGAAACATTTCATATGGATTCTGATCTGCAGTAAGTGCAACCAGCTGAATATTTCTCTCATAAGCTTCCTTCATCGCCGGTAGATAATTACATGTAGCTGTTGCTGCTGTGCAGGATACACAAACCGGTTCATCCAATGCTTCAGAAAGTCCAAGTGCAAAATACCCTGCGCTTCTCTCATCTACAATCGAATAACAGTGAAAAAATGGATCATTTTCAATGCTTCCAGCCAGAGCTGTATTTCTTGTTCCGGGAGATAATACAACATGGCTGATATTAAATTGTTTTAACAGCGAGATTAAAATCTGTACGCCTTTAATGTGTGTATACATATTATTCTCCTTACCTTACTATAAGTACTCCCTGAGTTTTATCTTCTATAAGCCAGTTAACCGCTGTTGTCTCATCTTTAGATACAACCTCGCACCACCATCCATTGCCTGCAATCCAGCTCTTAGCATCTATCTTCTCAAGGTTTCCATCGTCAAAAAGTATGATTTTCATATTGCCATTTGCATATCTGGTTCTAAAAACATTAGCATCTATCAAAAAGCATTCGGATGTGCAAAGGAGATAACCGACATTTACTGCCACAGACATACCTATGTATTTTGAAATCACACCATACTTATCTTTAGAAGGAATATTAATGATACCATCAGACTGTATTGCATTATAGCATCTGATTTTAGCATTCCCTTCTTTCTGTCGTATTGCATCAATCCATTTTCTGTAATCAAAAGATGTTTCATCATCTTTCACACCAACAATATTGATCAGTACCGGTCCATTCATGCCACAGCAAGACTCTATTTCATCAATAGAATCATCTATCTCATCTGCTCCAATAGTCATAGACTTTACTATGCATCTATCTATCCACGCTGTACTTACTTCTGAAAGCTTGTCATAAAAAGCAAAAACTACTACATTTACCTTTTGAAACCATGCTTCTGTTATAGCTGTGTATGTACTGGCAAGATATGCTCCCGGAAGAGCCAGTCCCACGGTGGTCTTTTCCTTCATTGTACGCCCCATGGCAAAAAATGCTGCACTTCTGGCATCATGATATATTTTTTCGTTTTCTAAACTGATAGGTGCTACCGTTACAAACGAATCAAGAAACGGAAGCTTCTCTTTTAAAGTATTAAATGTCATAGACAACTCCTTTCCAATAAATAAGTGCAAATTATTTTATCCGCTTATTAAGCTTAAATTTCCCTCTCGTAACACGATCAATAATACCAATTGCCCTTTTAAATTCTTCACTCTTTCTAAATAGCAGATAAAATACAATCAGTGTAATCCCACCGCTAATCAAAGCATTTACTACTATCGCCGCTATTCCAGACGGACGAAGCAGTGTGCAAATACAGATTGAGACAACTACAACAGCACCTGTTGCTCCGATGTATTTACCGAGCGGTATCAAATACTGTCCAAGCATCTGTTTTTCAAAAATTGTACTGAACAGGTTCTTTAAAAGCCAAGGCATTCCGACAAGCAGCATAGATAATACTGTTGAAAGCAAAATACCATAAATCCCCCAGAACTGCACCATAATCAGGTTCAGACACAAATTAACGATTGCCGTAACAAGAGGTCTAAATCGATCCTCATGCCAGATACCCGCAGCATCCTTATAGGCATTCAGCAATGTATTAACTTCCACAATAAAGAAATAAACGCTAAAGCATATGACTGCTGGATATGCAAACATCAGTTCTTCCTTTTTTACCCACAGCTTCATAAATGGCTGATAGATTGTCAGCAGGCATGTAGTGCAAAAACATGCCATTCCGGAGATGATAAATGTAAATGTCTTCAGATCAGCAAAGTTCTTCTCTTTTGTTTCTGTAATGATGCTATTACCAATTCCTGAAATGCAAGAGAATATCAAAATATTTACTATGCTAAGCAATGCGGTGATAATATAATAATAATTCTGATATACCGCCAGCACCGTCAAGCCTAAGAATGCTGAAACCACTATGGTGTCAACAGAATTGACAATTACAGAACCAATCTTCGATGTAAAAAGATCCCGTATTCTGCCATTGATTACCTTCTTCTGTTCGTCTGGTATTGATCCTTCCGGCTTTAAATGCGGATATATCTTTTCAGCTACAACAGCTGTTGCAATATTTATTCCTGCCTGTGATACCAACGTAACAATCAGATACATATAATAATCATGCTGGAAGAAAAGAATTACAAACTGTGCTGCATAGCGAATGGTATTTACTACCATGGTTACCTTACTGACTACATCTGCCCTCTGATAAGCCTGTAGAATGCTGTTCTTATAGGCAAAAAGCCAATATGATAAAACAGTTGCTCCTAGATTCAAAAGAAATAGAATATATACATTCATTCCTGCCGGAAGCTCATCCGAAATCAACTTTGGAATGAATGGACATAAAATCAATCCGCCAACAAGCACCACGAGCCCTATGACTCTGTAATAAATCTTATACAGCTTCATCAATGCACAAATTGTAGTTCTATCATCTTCTGCTACCGGCTTGTACATGGAATAAACCATAGCACTGCCGACTCCAAGCTCTGCTAAGTTTAGTACAGAAAGAACCGATATGAAAAGTCCATCTAATCCCAAATACTCTACGCCCAGCCAGTAAATCATGGCTGTTCGCATAGCAAAAGGTACAATCAGCTGATATATTCTTTGAAGTAATCCAAATATTATATTTCGCAATGCATTTTTTGTTCTATCAAATTTCATCCCGCATTCTCCCATATTATAATGGCAAATGCAGGTTTATCCCCTTTTACTTCTGGATGATGTGCTTTATACCATCATAAAACTTATTCCCCAAAATGCGTCTGCCATATATCTTCATTGTATGAACTGTTTTATAGGTGAATACTTCCATTTTACCAGGCATCTGAACTCCATGAGAAATCAGGAAATCGACATTATCTGTTGCAAACCCTTCCTTCTTATAAGAAGCCATAATCATCACTTTGTTTTTATGTGAATTCTTTCTGTATACATCTAGATCAAACACTTCCGAGAACTCGTCCAGCTTTCCCATTGCCTCCAGCGGCATCAAAGTTCTCATACATTTTGAGCAACAAGAACAGTTATGTGCACCATTTTCCGGAACAATACATACATTTAAGTGCTTCTGTGCAATATCCCAACCTGCAATATTGGCTGTCTTTTCACTTCTCTTGTATTGCGCACCGTCTAAAACCATTTCCGTATTCTCGGTCTGAATTAGTGGTACAAGATAAGATTCTGTATACTCTGCCATATCGAAATCATGTGACTGATTATGGAATTCCATCAGCTCATCATAGCTATATGAGCTTGCAAGATAGTATTTCTTAATATTATTTCCTATGCTTAAGATACAAGAGTAAATAGCGAAATAACCAAGCTTCTGCTCTGCTATCTTGTGTGTAAACGCATGTAAATTAGAATTCACCTGATAAATTGGAAGATTCATATCTTCAGCAGCAGTTTTATTGAGCTCATAGCGATCAATAAATCTCTGCTGTGTTTTACTATTTTCATAATCTCCATGTGTTCCACAGTTAAAGATAAAGAGACTATTCAGTTTATAATCTGCATCTTGCTCTTTAGCAAAACGGTCATAGATTGTCGATAAAGAATCTACTCCACAGGAAATACCTGTTCCGATTAATTTCTTTTCAGATATATTTCCTTCTGTAAAGCCTTCCACTTCAACCTCTGTAAAATCAAGGTCTGGCGAAAAGTTCTTCAAAATCTGCTGACCATAATCCATCATATTGCGATAAAGCTTTCTTGATACTTTACCTTCAATTTTTACTTTAGCGTGATAGAACATTCCAAGATAGAGTGGCACTAAGAAAAAGGCATTATAACTGTCTTTTGAGAGCATATCCTTATTTTCTTCCTTCATTGCAAACCACATTGTTTCTTCTTGGAATGGAGATGTCATTCCTTCTACATTGAAATCACAGGTAAGATAACTCCACCCCCCCCCGAATTTCTGTTCTAATATTAGAAACAGTAAAGCACTTTTGATTCATATTACTCATTGATTTTCTCCTCTTGCTTTTTCTTTTTATAATTCCCATTCCAAACGCAAATGCTTCCTTAAATTCTGCATTCTTAAAGTTGAATGCCAAAAGCAGTAGGTTTGGAATAATAATGCAAGCAAATGCTTTGATTGCCATTCCTATAATGCCATTACCTACAGGTGATACACAAATCCAGGTAATACCGCAGCATACCAGGCATTTTACAAACCATATAAATACGTCTCTTAAAAACCGCAGCCATAGCTTATTGGAATTGAAATAATGTTTAAACAGCACTCTTGATCCAAATGGAGTGTTTACACAAATTGCACTGATTATCGTCGAAATAATGATACCCGGTAAACCGATAATCTGGACAAGACTGATATTCAATACCAGATTAACCATTGATGAGATAAGGGGAATGTATTTTCCCTGCCACCATAGTCCAATCGCTTCCTTATAAACATAAGACATATCCCCCATCTTATATACAAAGAAATACCAAGTCATAAGCACCGCAATCTCAATTCCAAGCATATTCTCTGTTCCTTGCCACATTCCTATGAATGGCTGAAACAGGACTAACAAGCATACTGAGCACCATGATACAATCCACATATATATATATTGAAACTTACTGAAATCCTTATAGTTCTTCTCTTTGCTTTCCTTCGCAATACTGTTACCAACGGAAGGAATCAATGTCTGTTGGATAATATAAAGGAATCCCATTAAGGTAGATATTACATAAAAATAACCATTATAAATTCCTAAAATTCTAAGTCCCAAAAAGGATGATATAACAATAGCATCTACATTACAAAGCACAATGTTTCCTATCTTCTGGCAAAGCAGTCCTCCTACTTTCTCAGCAATCACTTTGATTTCTTCCTTGCCAATCATACCTTTGCATATATACTGAGGGTAATGCTCTTTCGTGACATAAGCAATCCATAAATTGCTGACACAGGTTGAAACCGGAAGAATGATAATAAATGCATAGTAGCTTCTGAATATAAGTAAAGCCGCTATCTGAAGCACATTCAAGAAAAATGATACAATCAGATTTACTTTGCTCACAAGATCAATTCTCTGGGATGCTATCAAAATTGACTGTTTATATGCAAACAGGAAATATCCAACTGCACTATTAAACAGATAAATAAGAAACAGCACATATATGTTGGTGTCACTTGGAACATCACCCGTTATAAACTTATCCAAAAAAGGAAGTATAACTAAGCCGCATCCAACAATTATCGTTCCAATTACGATGTAACATCTTCTGTAAAATGCAAGCAAAGCACAGACCTTATCATCATCTCCGTCAGCTATCGGCTTGTACATGCTAAAAACAAGTGCACTACCGATACCAAGTTCGGCAAAACTCAGCATTGAAAGAATTGATGCAAAAAGACTATTCAATCCGATATATTCCATTCCAAGAACATATATCATAATCGTTCTTGAAACGAATGGTATCAATACGCTGACAATCTTCTGGATAAATCCCCATATTAAATTTCTCTTGGCATTATCAGTTCTGCCCATAAAAACACCTCTTCATATTGCTCACTACTTTCCTCTCCCCAATGCTTCATCCAGATACTTTCTAAACTTCTTCTGCTCTGCTTCCAGGCAATGCTTGTCATAATGTACCTCAAGCAAATTATCCAATGAAGAATCCTTTGTAATATATGTCTTTTCTGAAAGCTGCAACTTATCCAATAAATTTACAAGTCTTGAATTCATAGATACATTACCATCTACTCTTCCAAATATTCTAAATGGCTTATCATAAATGTACGACAGTACAGAACCATGGAAGGAATCTGTTAAAATAAGCTCAGCGTGTTTTATCATCCACACAAACTCAGCGGGACCACAGGTATAGTATCTGCTATTTTTATCTAAAACATTGATTACTTCCAGATTATACCTATCGGAAATTACAGCTATGCTTCCTTTGTACTCTTCAGTCAAATTCCCCAAAAAATATAGAAGTACATATTTCTTATTCTCATCATGGAATACCGGCTTTTTAATTATCTGATCCCACTCTTCTTTTGACAGCATAAGAGTTGGATCCACCAATGTAGTACACTCTCTGCCCACTATTGACTCAATCAGCTTTGAGCCCTGTTCTTCTCTGCAGGATAATGCTTTATAATCTGATAAATATGTTATAAATTCCTGCATCTGATCGTCGGTCAATGTTTCTACTGAAACAGATGGCGATACCGCTACCTTCTTCTCACTTGATGCAAAACCAAGCATATTAATATACATCTTATAAAAATTCGGATTCCACACCTGATCTGAACCCGCTACGAAGTAATCATACTTTGCATTTAGTGTTTCATAATCGGTCTTTGGTGTGATCTCATCCTGATCTATAATATACTTATTAAATTCTAAAAAATTCTTTTCTCTTTCCTTTGCTAAAAGGTACTGATTGTGATTAGTGAGGCTGCTCTTTATACTTAATGCCATGTGATACGGGACTCTCAAAATATTCTTTACCAGTGACGGCTTGTAACAATCTCCATCCTTCACACCGCCACTTCCATAAAATCTTACAATGTTATAAGTCTCATCATACTTAGACAGGATAGTATACATGGCATAATTTTGCAGACGATTTCCCAAATTGGAATAATCATTTATGGTAACAATTCCTATCATACGGTACTCCTTCCCTATTTTTTAAAAGCCGATACATACAACAATGGCATATACCTTAAATTTTTTTGATATGTAATCTGCCTTCAGGAATCCTCCGATGTTCTTCCTAGTGATACTTCTCATATACTTTAACTGGTTCTTATTTTTATAGCAGCACTGACGGGCTTCAAATAATCCAAATACAGCAGCACTTGTAAGACTGATTCTTGCATATTTCAGATATTCAGGATAAATAGCTGATGTATCCGCATTGATTTTCTCCCACATAGAAATTGCTGAATACTTTTTTTCTGAATAGGACAGATGCGAAATGCTGTTCTCGTCCGGCACATGATGATAAAGTATCTCATTTGTCACTATCATGCTATTTGTATTTTGAAGTACCTGCCAGAGAAACTCTGCATCTTCACCGTAACCAGTCTTCGGATTAAACCTACATCCATCAGTAAGACTTCTTTTAATCAGCTTATTCCAAAGCATACCTGACATAATTTTGTGTCTTAAAAACTCATAGATAATCTTATCTTTATTCCAGATTTCCTTTGTAATCCCTATAATTTTTTTTACAGACTCCGGTGAAACAGCATTATCGTTCCCACAAAACACTATATCCGCATTAGCCGAAAGTTCCACCATACGCTCGACCATGTTATTTTCAATCCAGTCATCCGAATCCACGTAGAGAATGTAATCTCCAGTAGCATTATCCAATCCGGTATTTCTAGCTGCTGCTACTCCCTTGTTCTCCTGATTTACAACCTTAATTCTTGTATCCCTTAAAGCATAATTCTCTAAAATTTTTAACGACTGATCGTTTGAGCCGTCATTAACCAACACAATTTCCAAGTCCTTATAGGTCTGATTCAATATACTATCCAGACATCTATCAATATATTTTTCGGAATTGTACACCGGTACAATAATTGAAATCATCATTTTATCCTTTCAATAGCTTTGGAAGAAGTTTTATTCCATCTAATATTTTTCTATATATCACAGCTCCAACTAAACTTAAAACAACCAACCATACATACATCAAAAGCCGCGGTTTTACCAGAAGCATCACAGGCTGAAAGATGTCTTTGACATAAGTCGCAAAGAATACAGCGTGGAAGAACCACATTCCCGTAGAGTATTTTCCTAAAACATCAAATACCTTAGTAAACTTAACCGGTACGCCCTCAAAAAACTTTGCGGCTCCAATCACAAATACAGGTGCATAGAAAACATCTGTGTTAAATCCAAACATATTAATATGTCTCAACATCACTCTTAAGACAATAGCTCCTATCATGCATAAAAGTCCCAAAAACCACGTCATTTGTAACTTCTTAATCAAATTATATTTTGCCATCAAATATCCTGCTAAGAATACACCGAAGTAAAGCATACAACTAAACATTACCTGTAGTATAGTTATCTCCTGATAATTAGGAACAAGTTCATGTATGACCACTTCAATCACAAAAGGCACACCGACTGCCATTCCTATATTTATGACAGGATGAAACTTAAAAATCTTGCTTACGAATGGCATTACCAGCACGCAAAAGATGAAGAAGTAAACATACCACGCATTCCAATTAAGATTTGGACCCAATGCAAAAAGATTAATAACCAAACTCTTTATAGTGAGTTTCCACCCTCCCTCCACCATAGCGAAAGGAATAAATAATGTAAACAAGCTAATCCAATATTCCTGGAGCAATCCCCAACTTTTTTTCAGACCATATGTAAGAGTTTTCTCCTTTGCAAAAAAGTAGCCGTAGCCAGAAAGCACTGCATAAATTCCTACGCAGATTTTAAAGTTTGATCCAATGCCAACCCAGGCATTTGAAAAATCTGCTCCAAAATCATACACTAGAAAATGGTGTGCAATCATAATCAGAATTGCGATCCCTTTTATCTTTTGGGTTGTTTTCTTTGTCATCTTATCTATTCTCCAAGTTTATTATCATTTTGATCTGTTTAATATTTTATACATTGTCTTTGCCAAATTTAAATCAGCAATGCAAAGACTGGCAAATATCTTGTCCTTCTTACTTTCCAAACTCTTTATTCCAATTGTTCCTGTCTGACGCATGATGCATTGAACTGTTTTCATGGATTCCTTATCATCATAGTCATCTTTAAACATTAGTTTCAAATCGCCGTATAACCATTTAAACCGTGCAACTGTTGCATTGTGACTATGTTCCTCCATGCCAGCGTCTGAACAATCTTCGACAATTTTATTCCAAACCTTAAGGCTAGAATAAATACGATTAGGACTATATTTTTTTGCACACATGCTTTCAGGATGCACATAAAAATTGTATTTAGCCTCATTGAATCGAACCACTCTATTAACTCGCTTCATAATTTTCCAAACAACCGCTAAATCTTCCCAGTACCACAGCGTCTTATCAAATTCAATTCCATCAAATAATTCTCTGCGAATCAGTTTATTCCACAAAACACCATTTAATTTTTTGTGTTCCAGAAATGCATCTATTGCACCATCTTTATCCCAAACCTGAACCTCAAAGGGATTATAATCTATTATCTTGCCTGGAATTTGTGACCTGCACACAGCTATATCTGCGTTATATCTTGTTAAAAAATCCATTAAAGATTCTAGACAGTCTGGTTCAAACCAATCATCAGAATCGCAGTATGCAATATAATCTCCTGTGGCATTTTTTAATCCAGTATCTCTTGACCCTGCTGGTCCCTGATTATTCTGGTGAATCACTATAATACGATCATCTTTATCGGCTAGTTTATTAGCAATTTCCTTTGTAGAATCTTCCGAGCCATTGTCTACCACAATCACTTCAATATTATTATAGGTTCCTTTTGTAATCCCTAAAATACATCTCTCTATTGTTGTCTCACAGTTATAAGCAGGTATAATAATACTTATCTTGCTTGCTTGCTTGCTTGCTTGCTTGCTTGCTTGCTTGCTTGCTTGCTTGCTTAGAAATTGTCATATTTACTTTACTCATCATCAATCCCTTTCTTTAAATAAAATCAATTAAATCTATACGTCTTATAATAAAATGCTCCACTTCTTTCTGCCGCTTCAAGCCCCACTGTGGAATCTTCGAAGATGATAGTATCTTCTGGTTTTGCACCAAAATACTCCATTGCCTTTAAAAATCCTTCCGGATCCGGCTTAGATTTTGTGATATCATCATGTGTTAGAACCAAATCAAATAAACCTGCAATTTCAAATTGATTGAGGATATCCCAACAGTTCTCTTTTGATGCAGTCGTTACCACAGCTGTCTTGTATTCTCCACGCATCAACCTAATGATATCTACCAAGCCTTTATTCAATACAGCTTTATCTAAATGATTTTTATAAGCAATCTTCTTAGCCTTGTGCATGGCAGAAAGAATTTCACTATCTGTCGTTGTTACCTGCGGCAAAAAATCAAGATAATGTCTTCCATTACAAAACTCACAATAATATTTATAATCCATATCATATCCATAAGGTGCAATTGCCTCTTTGTAAGCATGATAATTTACATCTTTTGTATCAAAAAGTGTTCCGTCTAAATCTACAATAATCAGTTTCAATTTGTAATCCCCTTATAGTTCTATAACCTTTCTCTCTAATTCCTCATCCGAAGCAATAAGCTCTTTTCTTTCAGAATATGGACAACCATATATAATCTTGATAAAAGATAATCCTGCTTCCTGCAAAATATTCAATGCTGAAATCTTAAATTCCTCATTCTCCACTGTGTAACCTATAAAGGATGCCCCTCTATTTTGCAACACTTCCAATTTCTCTTTATTGCTTTCTGTTAAGATACCATCCGAACCTAAGATATTATCCAAATCAATGAAATACAACGTATAGTCTCGCTGCATATCCTTCCAAAGACGTTCATCTCCCCAATTTTCATAAGCAATAGAATTAACATATCGGAATACCCGTCCAGAATAACCAATTAGATAGGAAATCACATGACTTACATAAAGTTTTGAAATCGGATAACTGGCATCATTTAAATGTTCGTACGCTTTTACAAAATCTGCTGCTCTCTTGAATCCATACAGTCCAAGGCAAATCACATCAGAACGAACTCGTTTCTCTATAATATCTAAAAGGTTTCCCTGCTCATTTACAATTAAGAAACTTTTATTTCTAAGATTATGAACATCTCGTTCCCAGGTATTTAGATCGAGACCTGCTACAAAATTCCCCTGTGGCACTTCTTCCGTTTTTAAATAATTGTCTGCATCTTTAACCACAACCTGTTCCGTCACATTAGCCTTTTGAATTGCCTGATATACCGTTTCCGCCGGACCGGAAGTCATTTGATCCAAAAGCACAAATTCAAGCGGATAACCTTTCACCTCTTGAACGATAATCGATTCTGCGTCAAAATGCTCTGTATCCTCCTTTAACAGAACAATCAAAACCCTCCGGTATTTATCAGAAAAAACACCTTCTATGCTTCGCTCAATCAGCAATTTCCCATTTGGATGGCGGTTTAAGTACTGTGGAATTCCATTCATAATTTTTCGTCCTACACAAGGAACAATCAATGTACTCATTACACACCCTCCCTTACTCTTGTTTCTAATGCATGAATATCTGCTAATACAAGTGCTGTTTTTTCATTCAGATAATTGTAAGTTAGTTCATCCTTCGTATATGGATAAATACGAATCAATTTTTGTAACAAGGAATAATAAATCTCAAGAACATAGTCTGGATTTACTTTTCGTATTTCATCCAATAGCAAATCACGGAAGACAATCAATCGTAAAACCGTATTCATGTTGACATCTTTCTCAAATCGATAAGACCACATAACCTGAACATCCTGCAAAAGTGTGCCGATATCTAAGAACCATGAATCGTAAAAAGAATCCAAAAAGTCAATAAAATATAATCGGTCATCCTTGACGATGATATTTTCCAATGTCATATCACCATGACATTGAGAATTGGTTAATTTATGCCAATCATGTCTTTCTAACAAGTCCAATGATTGATTGATTACTGCGTTATTTTTATCTTTCAATTTTCCTCGCAAATCCAAAAGCTTTTTTCTAAAAATCTCTTCAACAGGTACTGCACTTTCCAGAACAGTAATCGGTTTGTTCGGTACAATGCTACTAACTAATGATTCAACAATTCCTTTTACCTTGCCAATTTCCATAGTTTTAATGTATTCCGCAAGAGTAACACCTTGAACATACTCCATATCAAAGAAGAACAGACCATCATCTGTATACCCATGGTCTAGCACGCGAGGTGCTCTAATCGGATCACCCGAAAAGGATGCTTGCTTTTTACTTTGAACTTCTAATCTTTCATTATAATCTACATCTTTTGAAATCTTGCGAACAAAAACTTGTCCATCATCATCTTCCATCAAAAAGATCTGGCAACCAGAATGGCCGCCTAAATTGTAGCTATTCATACCTAATCCTCTGCTGTCTTTCTTATTTTAACACTTCAAAGTATTCTGAATTCTGTGCCTGTTCATATTCGATTGGTGTACCAAATGGAACATGGAAATCAGTGGTATAATTTCTTACTTCAAGACCTTTTTTACACATTACATTATAAATACCACTCACAAAAAATTCGCTGTAATTACAATTTTGCAGATATTCATCCGCCATTTCACGAAACATCTGTGCATTGCGGACCATATATGCACCACAAATTGCATGATTGCTGACAACCTTTTTTTCTACGGTTCCAACAATTCGTCCGTTCTCATACTGAACATAACTGAACTGCGGCTCATTAGATTCAAAAGTTAGTAACGCTCCATCATAATTCCAATTTTCAGAATTCATATCCTCTGCAAACCTATCGCATGCAAACATGTGGTCACAGTCATTGAATAAAATAGGTTGATCATCATTAATATTCTTTAGTCCTGCCAAACAAGTCATAACCGGTCCAGCCTTAACCTCTTCAAAGTCCACTGCTTCAATTTGGGCCTCCGGAAAATATTCCAGAATTACTTCATCAATCTGGAATTCTGCAATATGCTGCTTCAGTACAACAAATGTGATATCTGCCAGATCCACATATTTTTCAATCGATTTTGTTGCCCAATACAAGAACGGTTTACCACTAATTTCAATCAATGGCTTTGGCATAACAAATCCATTTTTGAAAAAACGCGAACCTGCTCCGCCCATAGGCATTATTAAATGTAACTTTTTCTTTTCCATTTTATTATCCTTTCTGAGCAAGCCAAATTCTCTGCTGCTCTTCTAAGTCGTGCAGCAACGTTTCAGCAACCGCATCTCCATTGAAATGGGTACGAACATAGTCGTATCCGGTCCTAGCTATTCTTTCCAATTCTTCCTGGTGCTCATCCATCTGGTAATACTCGATAACTCTCTTGAGATCCTCTTTTGTACCATCGTAGGTAATGTAATGAATTCCAGGCACTAATCCCCAGTCTCTATATGCTGGCGAATCTATACCTATATAAGCACACCCGCAGGCCATACCTTCTACAAAACCAATACCTGGGATACCAAGGATTTCCTCACCAACAATACACATTTTATATGAATTGAATGCCTCTACCATGTCGAAAGAAAAATATTTTTTTTGCTTTCCGGTAAACAAGCGATTGTAGATCTTTTTATATAACTTTATCAAAACAAAATCATTATCTTTAATTGGTTTTCCTGCATTATCTTCGAGATAGTCGCTACTTGTGCAATAGACTGTGTCTTTAAAAAACTCTGGATTGTCTTTGATTTGTTTTCTTGATGGTTGATCACAAGAATCACCATATGTATCCAAAAACTCTTTATGAACCTTATAAGTAATAGTCCCAGTAGCAAATGCCATATTCTTTCTTTCATTGAATGGTTTTCTATTTTGAAATCTTTCAGCAAAAACAAACGGATGTATAATCCATGGTTTATCTATGTGATAATACTTTCTATATAATTCACAATTAGTCTTAAGATTCACTTCATTAAAAAAACAATTAATATTGGCATTTTTTATTAATTCATCCTCTTCTTCTCGCCCGTGAAAATGTAGCATACTTAAAGCTTTAAAAGCTTTTACATCTCCCATACCAATATAACTCGCAGTTTTAACATTATACAAAACGATCAGGTCATCTTTTTTTAATTCATTCGCATTTTTAATAACTACTATTTGACCTTTTTTAATACCATTTTGGTGCATAATCCACTCATTTTCTTTTATACCTATAGGTCGAAGTATTCTCTGTAATTTATCTGATCCCCTTTGATATAAAGAAAAACAGTTTGAATTCAAATAAGTACAAACTTCATACTTATCTATGTTGTGCAACAAATAATCCAACAGGTATTTGTGTTTTAACGCAACAGAATTTTTTAATAAAATAACATCGGTAACTTTAAGCATCATCCAATTAGTGTGCAAATTTACAAACACAATTCTTTTTTTCATTTGTTTTTTCCTTTACTTAATATTTTGTTGATCATATTCAAACCTTTCTCCCTTCCAAATAATGGCAAGAATATCTTAGTTCGAATAAATCTCAAAACATGTGTTTTCTGAGGAGTCCAAGATAATGTATGCCAGTGAATAGCATAAGTATTCTTTGTAATATTTTTTGTGCCTTTCATTAAACTTATAGCATGGAAATAATCGTCCGGAAATATTTCTATACCTTCCGCTAATCTTTGATACTTATTTTCTTTTACAAACCCTAGTTTTTTTAAGGAATCCTCAATATAGACATTATTAACAACCTGATTAAAACTTCCATCATCTCTAACAAAAGAAATCTCATCATACATTCTTAAAAGTTTTCCCCAAAGTTCAAAATTCTTTTCAGACCCCATTAAAGCAGTTAACGCACCATCTTCATCGGTCCCTAGTAGCAACTTATTACCTGTAAAGTCTGTAAGAGGTTTTAAAACTTCAACATCTGTGTCCAAGTAAAAACCACCATAATTATATAGAGCATACACTCTTACATAATCAGAGACAAAAGCCCATTTTTTATTTTCATACGCTTCTTTTGTAAACCTAACAGAATTCACATCAAATGTTTCTTCGTTCCATAACATAAATTCATAATCTGGCAAATACTTATGCCAGCTATCAATACAATGCTGGATCTTTTCAGAATATGAATTTCCTCCAAACCATATATAATGAACTATCTTTGGTATCATATTTTGTCTCCTACCATTTTCTTTATTTTTCTAATATATCTGCTATACGAATACTTGCTTTTCCATCTCCATATGGATTGATTGCCCTAGACATCTGATTGTAATAATCTTTACTATCTAATAATTTACCTGTTTCAGATATGATTCTGTCATAATCTGTTCCGACCAGTTTAACTGTTCCCGAATCAACTGCTTCTGGGCACTCTGTTGTATTTCTCATAACCAGTACTGGTTTACCTAATCCCGGAGCCTCTTCCTGTACTCCGCCGCTATCTGTCAATAATACCGTTGCCTTACTCATTACATAAACAAACTCTAAATATTCTAATGGTTCAATAAAAAATATATTGTCATATGCATTCAGGTTAGCTCCAAAAATCTCGTGTATTGGCTTCCTTACATTGGGATTTAAATGCATAGGATATAAAAAATCTATATCTTTATATGTTTCAGATAATTTTTTTATAGCAGAACAGATATTCAAAAAACCATCTCCAAAGTTTTCTCTTCTATGTCCTGTAATCAATACCAATTTTTTATTATATGTTCTTGTAATATCATAACCCAATGATAATAATTTCCTAGTAATTTCATTTGCAAGGTTCGTATCAGAATCAATTCTATTAACAACCTGATGCAGTGCATCAATTACACTGTTTCCCGTTACAAAAATCGACTTTTCATCAACACCTTCACCTACCAAATTATTGAAACTATTCTTAGTTGGCACAAAATTATACGTAGCTATTCTACCCGTCAACTGCCTATTCATTTCTTCTGGCCACGGACTATAAATATCATATGTTCTAAGTCCAGCTTCTACATGTCCCACCGGTATCTGCATATAAAAAGCTGCAAGTGCAGCAGCCATGCTTGTTGTTGTATCACCGTGAACCAAAACAACATCCGGCATACCATCGTTTAAGACTTCCCGCATTCCAACAAGAACTCTGCTGGTTACATCATACAAGTCCTGCCCCTGTTTCATGATATTAAGATCATAATCCGGTTTAATTTCAAATATTTTCAAGACTTGATCTAACATTTCCCTGTGCTGACCAGTAACGCAAACTAATGTTTCAAATGATTCTGGTCTATTCCTCAACTCTCCTATAACTGGTGCATTTTTATTGCTTCCGGTCTAGTTCCAAATACTAATAAAACTTTTTTCATATTCAGTTAATCTCCTTGTTTTAGAAATAAAAAACACATCCAGATATATCTGTGCTTTTAATCACGAAAATGTATATTGCATTTAATTAAAGAATGTATACGGATAATACGCCCCGTCTCCATGTAGAAGTAATGCAACCATATAACTAAAATATAAAATCAAAATAAAAAGCTTTCCTATACGCCTATCTGTAAATATATCTATCAATTTCGGAATAAATATAACTAAACTTCCGCAAAAATAACTAGATACTCTCGCGAAAATCCAGTATCTCATACTCAATAGCATAAAAAGAGCACCATATAGAACCATAGCTAATTCAACATCAATATTCTTGTATTTTTCACGAAGTATATTTTTATAAAAAAATCCAAGAACAAAAGGCAACATCGCCACAATCACTCTCAATAATCCTGACCCATGACCCGTACCTGCTTCTGCATAATCATTGGCCATTTTTACCTGCCCAATCGCTGTGAAAAATTGAATTATATATGGCCAAATCTGCCACACAAATAAATATAAAACAACTATTGCAGCTGCACTCCATCGTACAATCTTGCTACTAAATCCACATAAAGAAAAAAGCAAGAATGGCACTACCAATATTACGCTAGAATGAACGCTAAATGCAACAAGAATTAAAATCGCAAACTTAAGATATTTTTTTTCTAATAAATAATTAAAATAGGCATACACTACAAAACTCATTGCAATTCCTTGACGCATCCCATTAAATCCTGAGTAAAACTGAAGTGTAAATATAAACAGTAGCAATGATGTGGTTACATCATTTGAGTTCTTTTTAACAACACTTATTATTGGTAGATATGTTAAAATAGCCACTACAACTTGAAACCAAATCCAATTACCTTGAAAAAATTTTGCACAAAAGAATTCTAAAGTTGCAAAAAAAACATCTCTCTCATAAGTAATAAAGTTAGAATATGTCATATTATCGCTAAATATCCTACGATAAACAGCATAATATCCAGATGTATCGCTACCCACACTAAGGCCTCTATACGCAAATACAAAACACCAAACTATTAGAATTGCAATAGTATATAGATTACTCCAGTAATATATCTTTCTATCATTCTCCGTAATCGTATAACTCCTCCGTCCGCTCCCTACTGAGCTAATAATTGCAGTTAATAAAATAGCAACTAAATATACAGTCATTTAATTTTCCCCTTCAATATATGTAATACTTTATAAACAGATCTCGGCAACAACCCTACTAAAATTGGCCGCAAGCATAATACATAATTAATAGGGGAAAGTTTCAACTTCTTTACCGCAGATGCTCCCACTCTTGCCTCATTTAATCTATACTTCATTTTTCTTCTACTGATTGCATTCCTATCATCTCTCATTGCATAAAGATACTCATCTAACATGAAACCCTTGAATCCTTTTTCGTACATGCGAATCCACAAATCCCAATCTTCAACTCTAAGCCGATTATCAGCTACTGCATATCCATGTACTGCTTCGTAAGCTTCTCTCCTAACCAAACAAGGAGCATGACAAAATGGAGTTTTCCTTACCATAGACTCCAAAGTTGGTTCTCCAGTTTCTTTTCCCAACATGAATTCGCCATTTTCGTCAAAATAGATCATAGGACAACTAACAACAGCATACTTTGGATGCGAATCCAAGAACTCCACTTCCTTTTCCAGTCTCGTTGGTAAAGAAATATCATCACCATCCATACGTGCTACATATTCTGTATCTGCATACTTAAGACAATGATTCAATGTGTAATTAAGTCCTCTATTCCTATCATTCATAATTAAGATAATCTGATCCGAATATTTCTTCTGATATCGCTCTGCAAGTTTATATGTATTATCTTCGGAACCATCATCACACATTATGAGTTTCCAATCCATATACGTCTGTGAAAGGATAGAATCAATAGCTTCTGCCAAAGTACTCTCACAGTTATAAATTCCCATAATAATCGATACTCTTGCAAACATCTTCTCTCACCCTTACTTCAACAATCTTTTTCTATCTTCCAAAATCTTTTCAAACAACTTCTTCTGCTCGAATTTAGTCCGTACCAGTTCTTCTCCAGCTACACCAAATTGTTTACACATCTGCGGATTATCTTGCATAATCTTCATTGCCTTAGTTAGCCCAACTACATCTTTTTTCACAACAACTAATCCAGTCTCATTTTCTTTCATTGCATCCACGGGACCTGGAATAGATGTAACTATCACTGGAACTCCCATAGCCTCTGCTTCTACTACTCCCATACCAAAACCTTCTCTGTAACTTGGTAAAATATACGTATCCATTGCGGACAGATATTGTTCTACGATATCTGTAAATCCTGTATATATCACGTGTTCACATTTTTTTGACCACAAAAATAACGATTCATCAACTGTATCATCCTTCTCTGTTGTGCCTACCATCATTAAATACACATTAGAATTAGATTCATATATCTGCTTAAAAGCAGCAAGCAATTCATTAATACCCTTATCTTTTGTAATTCTTCCTACAAAGCCATAGACAAAACTATCTTCTGGGAAATTATACTTCTCGCGAATATCCTTCCGATATTTAATTTTTTGAGAAATATCAAATTTTTCTAGATTGATACCACATGCACTTCCATTCCATATAACTGATCCCTTTGTTTGTGGATATAAATTTTCTTCATGTGCAAAATTTAAATTACTTACACTGTCTGGTTCAATCCATGTTGACAGTTTACATACTATCTTTTCAATAGCTTTAAACACCTGTCGTTTTATTCCTTCAAATCCAACATAAACCATTCCCCATTGGCAATACAGCCTAACTGGTATTCCAGCTAACTTTCCTGCAAGTGCCGCATAAAGAGAAGCATTCGGGGTTGAGTACTGTATTAAATCAAATTTTTCTTTTACAAAAATTTTTTTCATTTGCATCATTGATTTTATTCCGGAGATACTAATTCCTCTTTCCATTGGAACCGGAAAATAATGTATAAATTCGGGTAACTCTGAAGCAAATTCTTCATCTTCACTACAAATAAAACTAATATCCCAATCTGTATTCTCATGTAGATATATCGCCGTCTTTAACACAAATGTTCTAAGTGTTAATGGTATCGTACTTATAAAACAAATTCTTTTCATAAAACGCCTTCTTTAACTTTTAAATAATACAGTTACTTTTCATTTCAATAGTTGATACAACTTATCAACCACTTCATATTCATCCTCTTCAAACTTTCTTGCAAATACTTTATTTTTTGCATTTATTAACAAATCAAAATCTTCTACTTTAAATACATATGGAGAATTCCCATTCCGACGATTCCAGTCAATTAATCTTGCATTACTGTATCGTTCATCGTTATAATATAACCTATCTCTAAATTTTGAATTATAAATTTCTGTTTGTAAAAAGACCTCATCTGCCGCCAAACAATATCTATATCTCTTTTTAATATCTTTTTCCTTACTAAGAATATATTTTGCACACTCATCTGTAATAGAACACAATGCAGAACCATGAAACAACTCTCTATCGTGACGATTAATCCTAAAAAACTTCTGTATTTTTACAAATGAATGGTTTAAAATTTTGAGTCCTTTACTTGTTCTTTACCTCGGATAATTTACAAACATATGCCAATAATCACACTTATATTTTGCAAATTCATAATTGCCCGGTTCATAATCAATAAATTCACATCCTCGGTTTATCTCAAAAAAGTGCTCGATTTCTTCTTTTGTTTTTATAGGAAAATCTGCTCCTTGCATAAAATGATAATAATCATATCTCCCCGTAGATGCTCGCCTTAACAAATTTAGTTCTGCTTCAATTAGACTTGCCCCACCCCAATTTATTTTTAAAGATTCCAATTCTATGACTTTAGAATTCTTTGGGATATATGTACATACCTTTTCCAAACATGTATTTATCTTTTTATCTATCAAAACATAAAAATCTGTGCCTTTTTGATCCAATACTTTCATGAATTGCTCTAATATCCGAAAATTTTTATGAACAGTAATTAAATATGCATGTCTCATTGCTTTTCTCCACTATATAAACCATCTGGATTTCTAAACCAGATGCACTTCATTCCCAACATCTCCGGTGCGATAAAATCCTTATGAATATTATCTCCGATGTAACACATCCGGTTATATTCCTCTCTAAATTTTTCTGCTAAAATCTGAAATGCTCTAGGATTCGGTTTGCGGAAATCAATCCCACCCAGTTCATCTGTAATAATGATTTCATCAAAATATTTACCTAATCTCAACGCCTTAATTTTGGCTTTCTGACCTTCTGGTCGTCCATCCGTAATTAAACCTAATTTATAATTTTGTTTCAGCCTTTCTAACATCTCCCTTACACCATCATATAAACAAATATCCGGTTTTTGGAAGCGATATGCTTCTAAACATTCCGCTTTTTTATCCTTGCAATTCATTTCGTTCAAAAGCTCATCAATGGCTGGCTTTCCTTTTTCAAAATACTTCCAAAATTTATCTGCAAAAATTTCATTACCCAGTCGTTTCGACACCGCCTTATATCCACTTCTAACATATTGCTTTTCAGAATATAAGGTATCATCCAAATCAAAAATCACACCTGTTATCCCATCAAGATGTTGTTCAACTTCTAAAATATTCGTTATTATTACCATCTACATTTTCTCTTTCTAAAATACATATAACTTTCTTCAGCTTTTTAGTTTTTCTTTAAAATCAGCACATATTCTAAATGTTTCTATCATTGTCAGATATATTGGTTTCACTTGAAAAAGCCTGTTCAATAGTTTTCTTTCATTTATAGTCCCTTCTAATGTTTTTAATTTCACTTTACCCTTACGCTTTGGTCATAACGACTATAAATAGCTCCATCTATAGCAGCTCTTTCTATATAAGAAAGTTTATCCCCTCTCAACATCCTAAGAATTGCACTTGCACTGTCTGCTCCAGCTTTCATACTAAGCGGTGCTCCACCTCCGAAACGAGGATTGATTTCAATATAATAATCTTTGCCCGTCACTTCATCTCGAATTAACTGCACAGTTATCTGACCACATGGTTTATAATCCTCAATCAATATTTGCATTTCGTGAATCATCACATCGTCCTGAACAATCTGAGTCTTCAAAACCTCACCCGCTCTCACTGCCAGGCGTTCTCTCGGCGTAATGTAAACAGGATTTCCTTCATAATCACAGAAAATATCTATTGTGTATTCCCTGCCACTAATAAATGGCTGAATAATATAATCTTCAATTTTTTCTGCATAAAGTCTCAAATCTTCAAGATTTTCCACCTTATAGGCATTGATACTTGAACTACCATCTTTCGGTTTAATAAATGCCGGAAAACTGACTTTTCCACGTTTCAATGCTTCTTCATATTTTTCTACACTGTTGACAGGCAGAGGGGATTTCAACCCAAGAGAAACAAAGTAATCTGCAGTATAGTTTTTATCCCTGCACAACTTTATTTTATCCACTGCTGAAATCAGTACCTTTGTCCCGATTGTTTCAAACTTTTCCTTGTTCTCCGCAAGTAACAAGAGGTCTGTATCAATAGTAGGAATCAGACAATCCACTTTTTCTTTTTCACAGATAGAAAGAAGCTGTGGAATATATTCTTTTTCTTGTATTTTGCACACAAGTCGCCTTTCATCACAGAAAAAAAGTGCCGGAGCACTTTTCGTAATATCTGCTCCCATAACCGTCAGTGCAATGTCCAATTTTTCTGCTGCTGCCCGAAAAGCCTGCAACAACTCTACACGCCTTCCCACACTGGTAAATAATATCTTCATGCTGCCATCCTCCTAGCCATCACAACGATTCCTTTTCCAATCTCCAACTGTCCCTGTATTTTTTGCCTGATTTCGGGATTTCCGATTGCTACAATAAACTTTGCACCCGGATATTCTTTTGCACCTTTTACTTTTCCGATAACCGGATATCCCATACATTCTCTTATATTGGGGTTATCATCCAAAAATGCAATATCGGTATATCCACATCGGGCAGCTATGTCTGCAATTACTTTACCATGACCACTAGCACCAATAATAATCAATCTACTCATACACTTTTACCTATTACTTTTCTTTTCACTGAATCTACATTCTCGACAGTTCCAGTGAATTTTTCCATTGTTACCGCCGTTTCTGAGCTGATACCGTCACGTTTCAACACAGTAAGCACTGTCTGAAAAATAATCTTCCAGTCCATCAGAAAGCTCACATGATCCACATAATAAACATCCATATCAAACTTTTCTTCCCATGTCACACTATTTCTTCCATGTACCTGTGCATAACCAGTAAGTCCCGGTCTTACCTCATGTCTCCTGCTCTGATGTTCATTATAGAGTGGCAAATACGAAACAAGGAGGGGCCTGGGCCCGCAAATTGCAAGCTCGCCCTTAGCTATACAGAACAGTTCCGGTAATTCATCCAAGCTGGTACTTCTCAGCTTTTTACCAAAATTTGTAAGACGTTCTTCATCCGGCAATAAATTACCTGCTTCATCCCGCTTATCTGTCATTGTACGAAACTTATACATATTAAATATTTTGCCATTTAATCCCGGACGCTGTTGTTTAAAAATAACCGGTGAGCCTAGTTTGATTCTTACCAGCACAGCTATCAAAACTAAGACAGGAGATAAGACAATGATTGCTATGACCGAAAGGATAAGATCCTGCAGACGTTTTATGTATTTTTCATAAATTCCCGGCTTATGTGGAATCAACTCTCTTTTCTTTTTATCCACTATTCGACCTCTTTCTTACTGAAAACAACTTTTAATAATTTCAATAATTACGTTCTGCTGTTCCGCAGTCATTTTATTATCACTGGGCAAGCATAATCCTCTGTCAAAAATATCCATTCCCTTGTCAAAAGGACATCCATCGCAATCTTTTTCACTCCCCGCTATATAAGCATTTGTTCTTGCTCTGCCGTCTCCGTCTCTGGTCACAAAACCATTCATCCGATAAATCGGCTGCATATGCATTGGTTTCCAGATTGGTCTGCCCTCCGCATTATATTCGGCAAGTTTCTCCAAAATCTCTGTCGGACAACTCTTTCCATGTTCAGGTACATAGAGTGCATCTTTTTCTCCTCTAACCTGCTTACACATTGCCTCCTCATTAATCAGAATGCAACTCAACCAATAATTCGGTTCTGACTTCTCACTGTCATACGGATTCATTTGTACCGGCAAATCTTTGAATCCTTCCTTATATCTTTCATAAATTGCTTTTTTCTGTGCAATATGCTCCTCAAGATGTGGAATCTGACCACGTACAACACCTGCGATTACATTACTCATACGGTAGTTGTAGCCTAATTCTTCATGCTGATACCACGGTGCATCTTCTCTCGATTGTGTCGACCATTTTTTTGCCTTTTCTGCTGCCTCTAAATCATTCGTCAAAAGCATTCCCCCTGATGAGCCGGTAATGATTTTATTTCCGTTGAAGGAAATACATCCAATATCACCAAAAGTTCCAGTCTGCACCTCTTTGTATTTAGCTCCAAGAGATTCTGCCGCATCTTCCACAATTAACGCATTATGTTTCTCGCAAATAGCTCTGATCTCGTCTATCTTTCCGGGAGTTCCATATAAATGTGCAACAACAACCACCCGCACATCCGGATATAACTCAAAAGCCTTTTCCAACGCAACCGGATCCATATTCCAGGTATCATATTCCGTGTCAATAAAGACCGGTACACCACCTTCATAAATAACCGGATTTACGGTCGCATCAAAGGTCAGGTCAGAGCAAAAGACCTTCATGCCCTTTTTTACCCCAGCCAGCTTCATTGCCAAGTGTAATGCTGCGGTTCCCGCCGATAAACCAACCGCATACTTACATCCAATTATTTCCGCCATTTGACGCTCTACCTCATCAATATTCCTTCCCACAGTTGACATCCAGTTTGTCTCGTAGGCTTCTTTTAAAAATTCAAATTCTTCTCCATGCATCGTCGGACTGCTCAGCCACACCTTTGGTTCAAATTTTTCTATCTGATCACTTTCTTTGAACATATGCTTCTCCTCTTCATTTCAGCTTCTGTATATTGCCTAAAAAGCGTGCAAAAATGCACGCTTCCTCCAAACCAGACCGCCTGGCCTGATCTCAACTATTCTTGCCTTTTCTTATTTTCTTCTCCTGTCGGATGTTCTCCTACCGGATGAAATGTTGTCACGATCTGCTCTACAAGCTCTACAATATGATCAGAATTGTTATAGCATGTATCAGCAAGTTTTTTTAATTGTTCAAAGAATACCTCTGTATCGAACGGAATCGGCTTTCCAATATGAATCAGTTCATTATCTGTCCGCATGATTCCTTCTTCTGCCATCAGCTTTTCTTCAAATAATTTTTCTCCTGGCCGAAGACCTGAATACTCGATCTTGATATCTACATCCGGTTCATATCCTGACAGCTTGATCAGGTTTCTTGCCAGTGTATCAATCTTCACCGGTTCTCCCATATCAAGGACAAAGATCTCTCCCCCCCAGGCAAATGTTCCCGCCTGAAGCACCAGACTCACCGCCTCCGGGATCGTCATAAAATAGCGGATGATATCCGGGTGCGTAACTGTAACCGGTCCACCTGCCTCGATCTGCTTCTTAAATAGTGGAATCACCGATCCATTACTTCCCAGTACATTTCCAAATCGTACCGCAACGAACTGAGTTCCTGTTCTCTCACGATTCTTGATACTTTCAATTTTCAGTCTGGCAGTATTTCCCATAGTTTCTGAGTCTTTGCCGTCCGTCTGCTCTTTTTCTGCCTTTTTCAGACAGATTTCTGCCTGCTTTGCCAGCTCTTCTGCATTGTCTCTGTGGCCATGCAGTAATGGAAGTAAATCCATTCTGCCACTTTTGCTGACTGCATCCATGCTCTGGATTACCATCTCACACAGTCGCTTGCTTGCACCCATGATATTCGTTGGATTTACAGCTTTATCTGTACTGATCAGAACAAACCGCTTTACTCCATTCTGCATTGCCGCATAGGCAGTTTTGTATGTTCCGATTACATTATTTTTAATCGCTTCATTCGGGCTTGTCTCCATCAGAGGAACATGCTTATGTGCAGCCGCATGATATACGATGTCCGGCTTATATTTTTTAAAAACCTGATTCAGCCTTCTGCTGTCACGTACGGAACCAATCAGAGTCACCAGATTCAGTTCCGAATGATTTCTGCGAAGCTCCTGTTCGATGGCATATGCATTATTCTCATAAATATCAAATAGGATCAACTGCTTTGGCTCATGGGACGCAATCTGACGGCACAGTTCGCTTCCGATTGAGCCTCCGCCTCCCGTCACCAGAATCGTCTTTCCCTTTATGTACTGAAAAATCTGTTCCATATCCACTTGAATCGTATCCCTTCCAAGCAGATCCTCTACCGTAACATCTTTAATCTGTGCCAGCGATACTTCTCCCTGCACAAACTGATACGCTCCCGGAAGTATCTTCAGTTCACACTTTGTCTCTTTACACAGGTTCAGGATCTCTCTTTTTGCCTCTGCACTTGCTGTCGGAATTGCAAAAAGGATCGTACTGATCTGATACTTTTCAACTGCTGAAAAGATAGATGCTCTTCCCCCTACGATCGGTACATCTTCAATATTTCTGCCCCATTTATTTCTGTTGTCATCAATAATGCATTGCGGCGTACCATTGATCCGTCTGGAAGTCTTCAATTCACGTACAAGGTTCTTTCCCGCATCACCAGCTCCGATCACCATAATATTCCGGCCATTTGTATGGTTCTGCTCTTTTCTCACCTGTGCCATCCTTGTTCTCTCAAGAGTAATATAGCGATATCCGAACCGGATCCCTGTAATCAGGCAAAACTGCATGACTGCTCCTACTATATAATAAGAAGCCGGCATTCTCTCACAAAGCATCGTAATTCCTACATTAAAAAGGGTTGTAATAATGCTTGCAAGTAAAATATGGTTCAGCTCTGTATAACTGGCAAATGCCCACAAACTATTATATAATTTAAGTACCCAAAATACAGCCAGACAGAACACCGTATAAATCGGTGCAAGTCTGAGCATTGCATGGATATATTCTGTTGGAATCTTTGTGAAACTGAAATCAAATCTTAGAAGTAACCCCAGAAAATAAGAAAAATTCACTGCGAATACGTCATATATTACCAAATAGGCAGCTATAATCTGCCAATGTTCGAATCTTTTTTTCTTCCCCTTTACGTCATTCTCTCCTCGTTCCGCTCTCTTTTTTAATTCTTTTTCCCTCATTGTATAACTATACCTTTAAAACTTCTTATGCCTTTGCACCTTTCGATGCACCCTCTGTCCGTCATGCACAATGATAGCATTTTCCCCCTTTATTTTCAACATAATTCACTATATTTCACTCCCCCCAATTTTTAATATTTCCTTAATATTTCCTTAATTTTTTATATATTTTTTCAGCAAATCAGTCATTATTATTACACATTTACAAGATTTATCTGCTCCTTTATTTTCTTTTCTTTTTTCAAGAACTTTGTAGATTTTCATATTCCATTCAAACAATCATCACACAATTTTCACAAATTATTTCTATACTATAATTGTTCTTAACAAAGAACACTTTTTCATAAACTTTTTCCCCTTGAGTCACAGAAATGTGGCTCTTCCTTTTTGCCCTTTTTTACTCAGAAAAAAGCCGGTTTCTTATCTTTCCCCAGATCTGCAACTGTACATAGTCATATGCCTTATCATAAAGTGCAAAAATCACCTGTCCTGCCAGAACAGAACTGTAACGAAGCCACTCCGATATTTCTCCTCCGAAAAATAATTCTCCATATCCCAAAATCAATGGCAAATAGAGTCCGTTAAAAAGGATCACTTTTGCCAGCCGATACCACTGCATTTTCCGCTTTACTCCGGCAGAACGTTCCAGGATTTTCCAGATAAATTCTCTTCCCCAAATATAAAATCCCATTCCGGCAAAAGTAATAACATAGAGTTTATTCGGTGCCAGAAGAAACCCAAGCAACACTGCTGAAAGATAAAAAGCAAGTCCAGTCATCTGACCGAACTCTCTGAATACGACACCCACAAAAAAGGACGCTGCCGCCAATAAAAATAATGTATTTGTCTCTATCACACTTCCTAAAAACATAAAGATGACAGTCATCGCAAGCAGCAATCCACCAAACGCTGCCCTTTTCGCTTTTAAATGCATGTACAAAGATCTCCTCCCATACATTCACAGAGTGAATCCGCAATCCACAGGTCACAGCAGAGATTTCCTGTACCACAGGAATTACTGCTCCCCGGTGCATACCCTCCACCATATGGACTGTTGCTATAGCGGTTACTTCCAAATTCCAACTGATTCAGTAACTGCCGGTACTGCGGATTTCCAGGCTCCATGTTTACAGCCTGTGCTGCATGATCTCTCGCCAGAATATTATTTCCACAGCCTGCATTGGCACAACTGCTGAGATAATACCACATTCCACTCCTCTCATTTACCTGATCCAATGTATTTAACGCTTCTCTGTACCTGCGGCTGTTGATATAATTGGCCGCTGCCTGGAGCCTTGGATCAATCTGTCCGCCTGTATAACCATTTCCGTAGCTGTTCCCGTAACCACTACCATAACCATAACTATAACCTGATCCACTTGTCCGCTCTCTCATAATCGTATCATAAGCTTCCTGAACTTCTTTAAATTTTTCCGCTGCAAGATCTGCCAGTGGATTATTTATATTCGCATCCGGGTGATATTTCCTGCTCAATTCCCTGTATGCTTTCTTTATCTCATCATCCGATGCACTCGGAGACACCCCAAGTACCTCATACGGATTTTTCCTCATCTATTTCTTTTCCTCACTTTTCTTACTTTTTTTCATTTGTGCCTGATTCTGCTCCTGAATCCGACTCTGAATCTGATTATACCGATTCCAGACTCCATCATACAGGATATTCCTTAAAATGTCCACATCTACCAGACACGGGAGCTGCTCAAACCGTGCCGTACTTTCTGCGATCATCATTCGCAGGATCTGAATCATCCGTTCTTCATAATCTTCCTTTTCCGAGATCTGCTTTAACGGATTATAGCGATTTTTCTTTTTATCTTCAGAAAGATCCTCATAAGCATCCATGATATAAATAAACTTTCCTAAATAGAATCCCATCTTCCGGAGCGTCTTTTCCCAGATATCTTCCTTATAAAGCAGAAGTTCTGCCATCAGACGTCCGAAACACCACGCTGCCCGGTCAATATCCTGACAATTCTCCTTTTCACACTCTGAAAGTTCTTTTAAAGAGTCTCTGATCACTCTGCTCTGTCTTGGATACGCTTCAATGATCTTCTTCACTTTTCCTTCCATCATACTTTTTGCCAAAAGGCTTGTCACCTTCCGCTCATCCTGCCAGTCATCTTCCATATGATAATAAGCCAGCAAAACATTCATTGCTGCTGCATATGATGTGATCTCGTTCCGCAGCATCATCTGCTTCTTTACTGGATGGATCTTGCAGCGGTGCTTCTCCAGTTCTGGAATCCTCTCATACAATGAGGACAGCAGGATCACTGCAAACGTCATATCATATGTCAGCGTCATCTGCCCCATAAATCCATAATCTTCTTTTAAAGTACGACACAGCCCACAATAATATGCTCTGTATTTTTTCAGATCTTTTACCTTCAGTTCCGGTTCACACACCGTCACATAACCAAACATATCCTTCCTCTTTTCATTAAAATCTTAGTTTTTATTATAGCATGGCTGTATCTTTTATAGGAATAGCTGCAATTATTAAATTAGCATTAAATCACCTGAAACTGGTACTGTCGGTTTACAGTTTCACCTTTCTCTCACCTTTCTCGCATTCACATTGTTAACCTCGAAGCAGCTCGATTGTCAACCTTAATTCAGAATTGGTTGACAAATATTTTTTTGTGCTTTATACTTGCGTAGGACATATAAGAAATTTAATCAAGATATTTGAAAGGAGTCACTCATGACTAATCAACAACCAAACGGACAGACAACCTCTCTTACTCAAAATTCAAGAACCAGACAGATTACTCTGATTGGACTGATGACTGCGATCACCTGCATTCTTGCACCGCTGTCAATTCCGCTTCCATTCAGTCCGGTACCGATTTCTCTCACAAATCTGGTTATCTTTATTTCCGTATTTATTTTGGGAATGAAAGATGCTACGATCAGCTTTTTAATTTATCTGCTTCTCGGTGCAGTAGGACTTCCGGTTTTTGCCTCCTTCCATGCGGGTCTCAGTGTACTTGCAGGACCGACAGGCGGTTATCTGATCGGCTTTATTTTTCTTGCACTGATCCAGGGCTTTGCAATGAAATATTTTGACCGTAAGCTGATCCCAACGATCATCGGTATGCTCATTGGTATGGCTGTATGCTATATCTTCGGAACAGTCTGGCTCGCAAAACTGATGAGTCTTTCCTTCAAAGAAGGTCTTTTCATGGGCGTTATCCCGTATCTCCCAGGAGATGCTGTTAAGATCATTATTGCAGTAATCGTAGGACCAAAGCTGTATGCAGCAACGAAAAAAGTAAGATAAATAGAATTAAATTTGTATTTGTTGGAATGATACGCTTGTAAAGAAAAAGACTTCTTTGTGACGAATCGGACGCGGAAATCAGGGATATTCCTTCGCAGTGCAGGCCCGCTTTACCTCAGCCCGTTGACCGTTTG
>OGYF01000185.1_pt1 | contig 71270 bp, 96 predicted proteins | sample 1576451 | NCBI WGS metagenome assembly OGYF01 (sample SAMEA3541505, study PRJEB24748) | human gut metagenome | biome: human gut; feature: human-associated habitat; material: faeces | place: China | collected 2012
CGCGCCGCCATGCGGGAGCTGCTGACGGTCAAGAACAATGTGGATCGGGTCCTGGCGAAGGAGCAGACCGAACCGCAACAGAAAGAAAAAGACCACGGCCAGCGGTGAGCTGGTCGCGGTCAAAAGCGTTCGCAAGAACGCGCAGCCACAGATTGAAAATCTGTGTTCCAAGGGGGCTTGGGGGACTTCCCACAACAAGCGCGTGGGGCTATTTGGATAGCCACAGGCATCGCTTGCCGCTTTCTTTGCAGAAATGAAAAGAGCCAGAGAGGAAACCGTCAAATTTCACTCACTGGCTCAATTCGCTTCAATTTTCTTAGATAGTTCTGTTAATTCCTGCATGGTCTCCTGTGTATGGTGCAGCAGGGTTTCACGCATTTCTGACGGGCAACTGGAATAAAGCATTTTCATCTGGTTGGCTCCCTCATCTTCTGGAGAAACATCCGGATTTATTAGAGAGTCCAGAGAGATGTTCAAAACCTTGGCCAATGCTCTTAAAATCAAATAGGAAGGGTTCATCTGCCCTTTTTCAATGTTGGCAATTTGTTTTACAGAAACATGGCTCAGATCTGAAAGCTCCTGCTGTGTCAGGTCTTTTTTCTTTCGGGCCTCCCGCATTATTTGACCCAAAGCGGTTAAATCGTCAATCGGCATAATCATTCACCTCAATAACATTGTATCGTGCCGATTTGTTTTGAGGAATAACCTTATTATGCCCGCTAAAAGGTATGATAATGCCGATTTTGTAATATAAAAAACGAATAGGGCGCAAAGACCCTTGATATTTTTATATCATGAGTCCTTACACCCTACTATGAGTTTTTATCTTGAGATAATTTTTTTAGGATATATTCTGTTTATGTGAATTACCCATCTGCTCTTTTTCTTGTGTTTTCAGATGCGTTTCCCGCTTATCGGTTGCTTCTTTCAAAAGAGCGTAAGTGGCTGCTGCGGCAGGTACGCCAAGCAACATACCGATTGGTCCAGCCAGATTGCCACCTATTGTGATTGCCGCTAAAACCCACATGGCAGGAAGGTTGATTTTTGCGCCCACAACTTTCGGATAGATTGCATTTCCTTCGATCTGTTGCAAAGTAAGCAGGAAAATAATGAATACCAGTGCCTTAAAAGGATTGACTGTCAGAATCAAAAATGCACCCACAAGTGTAGCAATCCAGGCACCGACATAGGGAATCAGTGCTGTTACCCCAACAAGCGCACCGATCATCGGCGCATATGGTATTCTCAGAATTAACATACCGATTGCACACAGGCTGCCTAAAATTATTGCCTCAGTCGTTTGCCCTGCTACAAAAAGCTTGAAGTTTTTTTCACAGACAGCTGCCACATGAATGCCCCGCTCGGCAAAACATGCTGGAATCCATACACGGACAATTCGGGTGATCTGACTTTTTAATTTCTCCTTATTGGCCAAAATATAAATTGAGAACACAAGACCAATCGCAAAATCGACTGCCGTCGCAACCACGCTTCCAAATGCGGAAGCAGCAGTGTCCATAATGGTGGTTCCCAATTGATTCAACCATTCATTCAAATTGTCTTTCAGTTCAAGAAAATCAATATCAATTTGGGACAGCTGTTCTCCGAATGGGATTTTAGAATAGTCAGCCGTGCTTTCAAATGCCACCAGTTGATCCAGACCATTCGTCAAGGATGATATGACAATAGATACTGCATCGATCAATTCGGGAATAACAAGAAAAGCAACACCGACAAAGACCCCTATCACCAAAATAAATGAAAGCAGGATCGCAAGCGGGCGGCGCATTTTCGTTTTCCTAGATGTCGGATGTTTGGGGAACAGATGTCTTTCAATAACCCCCAACGGAACATTCAGAAACAACGCCAAAATCAATCCAATTAAAAGTGGGTTCAGCAGGTCTTTCAACCACATCACGGCATCAGCTACATGACTAATATGTCGGATGCCAAGATAAATCAAAATGCAGGCTGTAAACGTTCCGATAATCCACTTTGATAATTTTTTGTGTGTTTCAATATCTTCAAACATTCAAGACCCTCCTTACATTAGTGGTGCAAATAGCCGCAGTATATCCTGGAGCAGATGCACTACGATATTTGTTTTGCAATCCTTTTCTGTCACCTGTTGGCATATCTCCAGCGTTTGCAGAAAATCCTCCTTGACTTCCATAACAGCTTTGGCCTCATAGAGCAGAGCACCACATTCATAGTGCAGATATAAGCTGCGAAAATCCAAATTTGTTGTCCCGACTGTTGCAGTACGGTCATCGGACACAAAGGTTTTGGAGTGGATGAAACCATTGGTATATTCGTAGATTTTAACGCCTGATTTTATCAGCTCTCGGTAATACGAGCGTGTGGTCATGTGTACCCACCATTTATCCCAGCGGTGGGGTGTGATGATGCGTATATCTACACCACTTTTTGCCGCAAGACGCAAAGCGGAAAGCATACTATCATCGACAATCAGATATGGGGTGTTGATATACACGTACTTCTTTGCATTGTTTAAGATATGCAGGTAAACGTGTTCGCCCACATTTTCTTCATCCATTGGACTGTCAGCGTATGGCTGAACAAACCCCTTTGCAGTAACAGGGCACTCTTGTTCTTTCCATGGGTAGAAGATTTCGTAGTCCTCGTCTGTATGGGTACAAATTTCCCACGTCTGTAAAAAAATTAGTGTGAAACTCCATGCGGCTTTGCCTTTCAGCATGATCGCTGCATCTTTCCAGTGTCCGTGTTTCTCAATGGCGTTGATGTATTCATCTGCCAGATTGATACCTCCGGTAAAAGCCACCTTTCCATCAATGACCGCTATTTTTCGGTGATCTCTGTTATTTTGCTTTACGGTCAGAACAGGTCGGAAGGGATTGAATACGGCGCACTGGATACCGTGTTTTTTTAGCTGCTTTGCGTAGTCTTTCGGAAGAGTGAGAAAGCAACCCATATCGTCATAAATCAGTCGCACAGTTACGCCTTGCGTGGTTTTTCGCTTCAAAACTTCCAAGATGCTGTTCCACATAACGCCTTCCTGCACGATGAAATATTCCAGAAATATGTACTTCTCGGCTTTTTCAAGTTCCGCCAAAAGTGTTTCCAGCTTTCGTTCACCCGGTGTAAGGTAATGTGTTTCTGTATCTGCATATATTGGAAACCCCGTGTATTCCTGCAAGTAATGAATTTGAGGGTAATATTCAGGCAGTTGTTTTGTTGCGCTTTCATAGCAAATGCCGGGGAGTGCATAGAGTGGTTTTGCCTTTTGTTGTGTATGGAGGACACTTTTTGCAAAGCGCCATTTCGAGGATTGTGCATTAGACAAAAGATACATCAGTCCACCAAACAACGGGAAGGTTAGGATCAGGATCGCCCATGCAGTTTTGTAGGCGCCTTTGTCTTTCTGGGAAACGATATAAAGCACCGCAATGATACTGACGATTGTCAGTAGGCGACTGAAATTTCGGGAAAGCTGACTTCCCCCAAGTACAAGGCATATAAGAAAATATACCTGTAAAAGTAGCAGGAGTATCGTCAACATCCTTCTACGGAATAAGACACGGAGCCAACGCTGGCGCATAATGATTCCCCCCCTTCAAACTCAAATCTACGGATTCTTTTTCCGCTGTTCGCAAAATTCCCAAAACTCTTTTGCAATGCGCTCGTAGGTGCTTTTTCCTACGAGATAGCTCATACAGTGGTCAGCGCCCGGAACAATCAGCAGACGCTTTTCTGATGTACAGGCTTTATAGTTTTCGTATGTCATTTCAACTGGAACAAAGTGGTCATCTGTTCCGTGGACAAAAAGAACAGGAATTTGGCAGTGCTTCAACGCTTCTGTAGTTGAGGCAGCATCAGCATCCATTTGGATGCGCTTTTTGCACATCCTATCGGCACCTGTTTTATGCAGAGCATAAGGAATATGCAGATTGCTTTCGGAGACATGTTTCCAAATTGCATGGAGCGAAGTAAATGCACTGTCCGCTGCGATTCCAAATACATTATCCGGCAGTTCCAGTTCGGACGCCATTAGCACAGAGGTTGCACCCATGGATACCCCGGCAAGATAGATGGGAATGCTTTTTCCTGTTTTCTCGTTTATCCAATTTGTCCATGCCAGGCAATCGTAGCGTTCCAGCAAACCTAAACTCATATGGTCGCCGCCGCTATTATTTTGTCCCCGCTGCTCTGCGTAGAGTACAGAACAATGATTATTGCGCCAGAAATCTGCGATTAGACCAAAATCATGTGACCAGGAGGAACGCCACCCGTGCATGGCAACTATAGTTCTTTTCGGTTCTTCGCAGGGACACCAATGCCCAATCAATGAAATTCCGTCGTGAGCAGTGATTTCCACCACGTCACAGCCGCTTTTTTCGAGCTGACCAGCTGCCTTTTTTACAATTTCAGTGGTTTCTATCATTTCAGGTGAACCGGACACACGCATTTTTCCGTTGCTTCTGTCCTGCGGCGCAACCCGATCCATGGCGAGCTGCATCATCTTTTTGGTTAGAAGATGATGCCAAAGCACACAAATCGCACTACCGGCAGCACCTATTATCAATCCTTTTTTCAATGAATCCTTCATAGCACGTCCTTTCATAACGTGGGTATAACTTACTCTTTGTCATTGGCAGTTTTCTTACTTAATTTTCTGCGATATGCGTAATATAACAGAATCGACATTGAGGCTTTTTCATAACCAAACTTGCCGAAGCACTGGAACGCCGCATTGAGAATGGTCAATCTCTTTTCTTCGGTCAGGGCCAAAAATTTGTTCAATTCATTTCCTTCTTCTTACACAATAACCGTTTCGGTTATTCAGAGTATAGCACCAATAACCGAATCGGTCAAGTGTTAATGCAGCAAGTGTATTGATGCGCTTTTTGCAAGCGTCATCTGCGCTCATGTCTGGATAAAAGAACTGATCCACCGATATATCGAACATTGTCACCATCTGATAAAAAGTGTTCAAGCTCGGATGCTGACCGTCGTTTTCGTTATATATGATGGTGCGGGGATCACGGTCAATGATAAGGGCCAGTTGATCCTGTGTCATCCCGCTGGTTTCTCTTTTGCGCTTTATCTCGCACCCTATATCGTGGAAATCAAATTTGCGCTCATCGCGTTCAAATTTCATAGACATCACCCAATGTAATTTTATATTTCAGGTAGTAGTATTTGAACGAATTACATTTTCGTGCAACTGCTGACTTGAACACACCGGTACTTTCGAGACTAATCTTCGTTGGTCTAACAGTATAAAAAGAAAACTTTTGAATCATACTCCAAAATACTTGACCGTTTCGGTTATTGGTGCTATACTCTAAATAACCGAAACGGTTATTGTGTAAAAAGGAGGAAATGAATTGGACAAATTTTTGGCCCTGACCGAAGAAAAGAGATTGACCATTCTCAATGCGGCGTTCCAGTGCTTCGGCAAGTTTGGTTATGAAAAAGCCTCAATCAATGATATTGCGGTAGCCGCACACATTTCCAAAGCGTCTGTGTTTCAGTATTTCGGCAGTAAAAAGCAGCTCTACATTTACCTGCTGGAATACTGCAAGAAAATCATAGAGGGACTATTTGATAAGGAAGCCCTCGATTCCGAAACAGATTTGTTCGACAGGATTCTGGCATCCAGCCGCATGAAAATGGAGGGGCTCCAAAATCAGCCTTTTATCTTGCAGTTTATTACCAGTGCCTGGGAGGAAAATTCTCCCGAGGTGACGGATACGCTGGCGATCCTGACGGAGGAGACCGGCAGATTCCGAAACGATCTTGTTCTGCGGGAAGAGGATGCTTTGAAATTCAAAGACCCAGAGGATGCCCAGCCGGTCTTTCAGATGCTGCTTCTGATGGCCGAGGGCTATGCGGCCGGGTACCGGGGGGCGGCGGCTTTCGATTTTCAGGCTGTCATGGAGGATTTTGAGAAGAACATCGCAATTCTGCGGAAAAATTTTTATAAGGAGGAGTATTTGAAATGAGTGAACAAGCGATTGTCTTGAATGAATTGACCAAGCACTATGGGAAGCATCGAGGAATCAATAACCTCAGTTTCTCTGTCAACCAGGGAGAGTTTTTCGGCTTTATCGGCCCCAACGGTGCGGGTAAGTCCACCACGATCCGCACCCTAATGGGGCTGATCCGTCCCACCGGAGGCAGCGCATCTATCTTCGATTTGGACTGTCACTCCAAGGCCAGCGTCATCGCCAGGGATGTGGGCTATCTGCCCAGCGAGAACAGCTATTACGAAAACATGAAAGTCCGTGAACTTTTGCAGTACACCGCCGATCTGTACGGCATGGACTGCAAGACAAAGATGAAGGAGCTTGCCGACAGGCTCAATCTGGATTTGTCCCGCAAGATTGCAGACCTTTCTCTGGGCAACAAGAAAAAGGTGGGTATCGTGTCTGCCATTATGACTTCGCCCAAACTGATTATTATGGACGAGCCCACCAGCGGATTAGACCCACTGATCCAGCAGGCTTTCTATGATATTCTGAAGGAGGAAAACAGCCGGGGCGCTACCGTGTTTTTTTCCTCCCATGTGCTGAGTGAGGTGCAGAAACTGTGTGACCGGGTGGCCATTCTGAAAGAGGGACAGCTTATTGGCATACAGTCCATCAAAGAACTGCGTGAGAGCGGCTATAAGAAAGTCTCTCTGAGCGCAAAGGAGGCTATCCCTCGCGATTTCTTTGATTTGTCCGGCATTGCGAACTATGCGGAGACTGCGGATAAGACCTCTGTTTCCTTTATGTATAACGGAAATATCACGGCGATTATTGACAAGCTTCACCTGCTGCATTTGGACGATGTGCTTTTGGAAGAGCCCTCTTTGGAGGAAATCTTCATGCACTACTATGCGTAAGGAGGTGTCGGGCATGGTCATTTTGAAATATGAACTGAAAAGGCACCGCAAATATATTTTGGGTTGGGCCATCGCCTTGGCTCTGTGTGTTTTTGTGATGACGCCTACCTATTACAGCTTTATGGATGTTTCCACCGGAGACCTCTATGAAACGCTGGGTACGAGTGATTTTTACAAAGGCGTTGGTGTGTCCATGGAATATCTGACCTCACCGTTGGGCATTTATGCGTTTCTTACCAGCTTTTTTATGATTGCGTCCGGTATTTTCGGGATGCACTTCGGTATCGCCATTCACACCAAGGAGTGCTCGGAGCGAACCTCTGAATATCTGTTTACAAAACCCCATACCCGAAAAACGATTTACTGGGCAAAGGCGTTCACGGTTTTTTTCGGCGTAGTGGTCGTGAGCATGGTATATCTTCTCGCCTCTTTTTTGGCGCTGGCCCTGTTCCGCTCCGGCATTGACTGGGGAGAGTTCTTTCTGATTGCTCTTTCCCTCATGCTGGTCACGCTGTTCCTTGCAGCTATGGGGCTTTTGGTTGGAATTCTATTTTCACGCAATCGAAGCCCACTTTTGACTGCCGGGTTAATTGTCTTTGTCGAGTACTGCGTCACCAGCTTCTCCAACATTGTCAGCAACCGTGCCATTAGTTTTCTGTCCCCGTACTCGTTCTTTAGTGCGGCTGAGATTTCCAAATCTGGCTTTTATGAGTTGGATTACTTGGGATGGTGTGTACTGCTGTTTGCCCTGTTTTTGGTGCTGTCTTATCGTGTCTTTTTGAAAAAAGACATCCAGTTCCGCTCATGAGGGGGTGCAAAGATGAAAACATTGGTGAAAAACGAATTCCGCCAAACCAGAAAGACCCTGCTGATCTGGCTGGGGATCATGTTACTGCTGTGCGGATTCTGCTATTTTGAACTTTTATCCTTGAAGGACAGTCTGGATGAGATGGCCCGGACAGTCGGCCAATTTCCTCGCTTGATCATGATCATGTTCGGTGTGAAAGGGGATCTCACGACTGCCCTTGGTTGGTACGCGTGTATCTATTTTTGGGAGGGGCTGTTGGCCTTTGCCTATGCAATCTCTCTGGGCCTGTCCTGTGTGGCGAGGGAAAAGAAATTTGGAACATCCGAATACCTGTTCACAAAGCCTGTGGAGCGGAAAACCATTGTTCTGGCGAAGGTGATCGTTTCAGCAGTGAACCTGCTGGTGTTCGCCCTGTTCAGCGGCGTGTGCAATTATTTCACGATCGTTCTTCCTTTGGGCGGTCTGGATCAGCCGGGAGCGGTGCTTTCCACAACGATGGGAATGTTCTTTACCCAGCTTCTCTTTTTTGCCTTGGGTCTGCTGTTTGCCAGCCTTTTCAAATCTTATAAGGCCGCGGTACGCGCCGGTACGGTTTTCGTATTGGCCGCCTATGTGTTGGCCTTTACTGCCGAGTACACAGGGAATCGTTTCTTGGATTATCTGACCCCTCTGCGGTACTATGATGTGTATGAAGTAGCACTAAATGGCGTCTATCTTTCCTACATCGTCTTAACAGTACTCATTGTGGGCGCGTGTGTAATGGTTTCTACAAGGCGGTGGAAACTGCGTGAGTTGTAAATGTAATTGTCCATAGATATTCTATTATCTGATGAAAAACAAAGAATGAAAAAAAACGAATGGCTATTATGCCCCAACTGCAACAACAAAACGAGAATTAAAATCTGTGATAATACAGTACTTGAAAATTTTCCGCTATACTGTCCGAAGTGCAAACGGGAAATAATAATCAGCGTAAAACAATTCAATACCACAGTTATCACAGAGCCAGACGCATAGACGCAGAGCCGATAACCCGTTAGGCTTGTGCTGCGGATTATCGGCTCTTTTTGCTTTTAAGATAGAAAAGGAGACAAAACCATGAGTAATTCTATTAAAGACAGCGCACAGGCTTTCGCCGTCAATCAAGTGCTGAAATATGTTGACAGCAATCCGCAGGAAGCATTCCCCAAGTTGTTAGATTGGGCGGATAAGTTCGATAAGGATAACCTCTATCTCACACAGCGCCAGCAAATCCGTAAGGTGATGGAGCAGCCTGACAGCAACTGGATGCGCCTGATCAACAGCCTTTGGACGGACATTGATTCTGAAGTCCGCAAAGTGTTCTTCCGCAATTTTATTGTCAATGCATCTCTCTTAGGCAGCCGCAAGCAGGTGGCTAATCGTGAAAAGTACGGCTGCAATATCCCCTGGGCAATCCTGATGGACCCCACTTCCGCCTGCAACCTTCATTGCACCGGCTGTTGGGCGGCAGAATACGGTAATAAGCTGAATCTGAGCTATGAGGAACTGGATGACATCATCAATCAGGCCAATGAACTGGGAACCTATATGTTCCTCTACACCGGCGGTGAACCTATGGTACGCAAGAACGATCTGCTCCGCCTGTGTGAAGCGCATCCTGACTGCGTATTCTCTGCCTTTACCAACGGTACCCTTATCGATGAGAAGTTTGCCGATGAGATGCTGCGGGTGAAGAACTTCTACCCGGCCATCAGCATTGAAGGCTTCGAGGAAGCTACTGATTTCCGCCGTGGCAAGGGTACTTATCAGGCTACTATGCGGGCGATGAAGATTCTGAAAGAAAAGAAGCTGCCTTTCGGCGTATCTGGGTGCTATACCAGCAAGAACATCGACTCCATCAGCTCGGATGAGTTCTTCGATCATCTGGTGGAGTGCGGTGCGAAGTTCGCATGGTTCTTCCACTATATGCCTGTGGGCAACGATTCCGCTGTGGAGCTGCTCCCGTCTCCTGACCAGCGTGAAAAGATGTATAACCGCATCTGCGAATACCGTAGCACAAAGCCTATTTTCACAATTGACTTTCAGAATGATGCGAAATTTGTAAACGGCTGTATTGCTGGTGGCCGCAACTATCTGCATATCAATGCCAATGGTGACATTGAGCCTTGCGCTTTTATCCATTACTCTGACTCCAACATCCGTGAAAAGACCCTGCTGGAAGCATATCAGTCTCCGCTGTTTATGGCCTATCACGACGGTCAGCCCTTTAATGATAATATGTTCCAGCCGTGTCCTATGCTGGAAAATCCTGAATGTCTGCGTAGCATGGTAAAGAAATCCGGTGCCCATTCTACCGAGTATCAGTCCCCGGAAAGTGTTGACCATCTGTGTGATAAGACTACACTTTATGCAGAAACCTGGAAGCCGAAGGCCGATGAGCTGTGGGCTGCTTGTCAGGGCTGTAGTGGGTGTAAGAAGTGATGGACGGCTATCAAATTTTCACAGATGCCACCTCAGATCTCGCACCGGAGTTAACCGCAGGTCTGCCATCTGTTGAAATGATTCCTATGAATGTTGAGATCGGCGGAACAGAATACTCATATGGTTCCCCGGAAGGAATCACAGCCAAGGAGTTCTACCGCTTGCAAAGAGCTGGGAATTTTGCAACGACCTCACAAATCAACCCAACGATTTATTTTAAGCATTTTGAACCCTGTCTGCGACAGGGAACCGATATTCTGTATCTCTGTTTTTCCTCTGGTCTGTCAGGTACATATCAGTCTGCGTTTTTAGCGGTTGAAGAACTACAGCAGGAATATCCGGAAAGAAGAATCATCTGCATTGATACGCTTGCTGCCGCAGTGGGTGAAGGGTTTTTAGTCAGAGAAGCTGCGAAAAAGCAGAGGGAAGGACTGTCTATTGATGAATTGGCTTCTTGGGTCATGGAACACCGATTAGAGGTATGTCATTGGTTTACGGTTGATACCTTTACCCATTTGAAACATGGCGGGCGGGTTTCAGGTGCCGCAGCCGCAATGGGAACGGCTTTGCAGATCAAACCGTTGCTTCATGTGGACAGCGAAGGAAAGCTGCAAGCAGTGGAAAAACCTCGTGGAAGAAAAAAGGCTGTTACCACTCAGATTGCCCGAATGGAACAGGGCTGGAAACCTGAACTTGGTAAATCGATTCTGATAGGTCATGCCGATGACCCTGAAGCAGCAGATATGCTGAAAGAAAGGTTGTTGGAACAATTCCCGGATTCTGAGATTTGTATTGCTTATATTGGCCCTATCATCGGAGCACACACCGGTCCCGGCGCACTGGCATTGATTTACTGGGGAAATAATCGATGACGGAGGATTTGTAGATACGCAAAAAAGCATTCTCCATCATAGAAAAATATAGTTTTGTTTAGAGCTGCCGGGTAACTTATGCTCGGCAGCTTTGAACTGTCTGCTAGAAGTAGTAGGAGGTGAACATATGGTTCCGCATGTATTGGGCGTAGGATACGCCTATAATGAATATGAGGTTACTGCTGGCCGATGGAAAGAATTTGAAATTGAATTTGACTATGCTGATAATATTAAACAAGCGGCCGCAATGCTGTCTTTTAAAGAATATATATGCGTAGCTATTTGCTCTGATGTGATTCCACAAGACGATTTGGATATCTTGAGACAAAAACGTGCGGTACCAATTATTGTTGTGCCACCTTCATATTCGGAGGAACAGCGGTATGCATGTGTCCATTTTGGTGCTGCTCAATATTTACATACCTATAATCATCCTATGGTAGAAATGTTTTCAGAGAAAAATAGTATGAGAAATTGTTTGAAAATACCAAAAGATAAAAGAAGACCGCTAACAATCATCACTGTGAAAGACTTGTCTTTCTGCTTAGAGTACAGGTCTGTAGAGATAGCTGGGGTATGCATTGATTTGACCGAAAAAGAGTTTGATATTCTTGCGCTGCTAATTATGAATCAACGGCAAGTCTATACTTATGAAATGATAATGGATTCTGTTTGGCATGATGATTTTTCGTTTTATTCACGCAATGCGATTTCAAGCCATATAAGTAATTTACGGAAAAAGTTAAAAAGTTCGGAAACTGCATCAGAACATATTAAAAGCATTCGAGGAATAGGCTACAAATTCGAAGTATAGGTATTTCTTGTGCAAATCTTGTATAAATCTAAAGTAAATCTTGCTTTCTGTTCTATACCATAGCTCTCAATAATGGCGAGCAGCTGTTAATTGAGTAATGGTTCAATGAAAACGCGGCTTGCTGAATAGCTGCCGCTTTATACTGCGTAGACAGAAAGGTTATTTACAGCGGCATATAGGAGGATGCCGCTTTGTTTGTTTTAACCTTTTACAGTTCTCATAATCTTCACTTGCTAAAAAAAGTGTAGCTTCCCCTCCGGGGCAGTTCGGCAACCTGTCGGTATTATCGTTCTGCGCAAACCGGAATAATAATGATCTTTTTTGTTGCGCCAGTTTCCTGGAATGGGAGACTGGCGCTTTTGCTTGTCGTTTTTTGCCGAATGTCCCCAAACGGCCTCGATGCCGTTCCCCGCCTCCATTCGATTCACCCGCTAATCACCCGTGAATCGAAATGGAGGTACATAATGAAGAAAGTCAATCTTCGGGATCTGTATCCCGATGTTTATAAAACCGATGCCTTTTTGGAAGTAACCGATGAAGTACAAGCGGTGTTTCAGTCTGACGAGCGAGCTGAAGCAGCCTATGAGCGAAAAATGTATCGCTATAAGGCGCAGTACTCCCTGGACTGTGAGAATGGAATTGAAAATGCGGTCCTGCGAAAGCTGGAGACGCCGGAGATGCTTCTGGAGGAAAAGCAGCTGCGCGAGCAGATTTACTCCGCCGTGATGGCTTTGCCGGAGAAACAGGCAAAAAGAATTTATGCTCGGTACTATCTGGGGATGAGCGTAAATGAGATTGCCGGAGCCGAAGGTGTAGATCCGAGCCGTGTCCGTGACAGCATCCGGCGTGGGCTGAAACAGTTGGCAAAAATTTTTTGATAAAGTTTCATTTGAAGCGCCTGTTTTTTGCCCCTTTTGTCAGTGTTAATAGAAGGACAAGTTTTCCCCTTCGATGGTACTTTGACAATTGAATAGACGGCATTTCTGGTACATAACCCATGTACGAGCGAATCAGGCGCGCCGCCAAGATGGACAGCCAAGGAGGTGATAAACAAGGCTGTTCCCAGCGATCAACGCCAGCCTGAGACCCGGAGGTGGCACTTCGAGCGCGAGGACTCCATGGGGGCTTAAAGATACTTGTTCACACCCGCCCACGGACTTGAGGCGGAACCCTGCGGCGCACGAGTAAAACGACGCTGCGGAGTTATGACATCCGCGCCAGCGGAGACCGGGAATGTCCCCATCGTCAGGGATGCGTGGCAAATGTGACGAAAGTAACGGATATTATCTGAAAGGCTGCGTCCATTTGCTGTTAGCAACAACAAGGCATCATTTGGGTGCAGTCCTTTCTTTTCAAAGTCAGATACCATGAGCTGGCAGCTCTGGTTGCCAGCTCATTCATGTGATTTTGAAACCGACTTCAAAGAAAGGAGAACCCTTATGAGCCAGCTAACACAAACATCAACCGATGAATTGGTTGACATCCGTGAAGTCACGGTAGACAAAGACCTCCCCAAAGAGGAACGAATCGCGGCCTTTCTTCACCAGATCAAAAATCCCTATCGCTTTCGCTGCGGTGATTTTGTGGTAAACGCCGCATTTGCCAGCAACGGGGTCACATTGGAGGAATGCCTGCAAGGGATTTTAAGGTGATCGACATCCTCGCTCTTTTTCCAAAAGCGTGCTACGATGTGTATGGAAAAGGATGAAAACTGAAAACCTCGAAATCCACTCTTTTCTTGCGGGAGCTTCCAGGAGGAAAGGAGTGCTTTTTCATGCCAAAATATCAGGCAACAGCTTACATTCGTCTGTCTTACACCGATGATCGCTCCAGCGAGAGCGACAGCGTTACCAACCAGCGGAAGCTGATTGAGAACTTCATTGAACGAAACCCGGACATTCAAATCGTATCCGAAAAAATCGACGATGGTTACAGCGGTATCATTTTTGACCGTCCGGCGTTTAAGGAAATGATGCAGGACATCACCGATGGCAAGATCAACTGCGTCATTGTAAAGGACCTCTCCCGTCTGGGACGGGAGTACATCGAAACCGGACGCTATCTGCGCCGGGTGTTCCCCACTTATGGGGTTCGTTTTATTGCCATCACGGATAACATCGATACCGCCCATGAAGGCAGCGGTGACGATCTGACCGTATCCGTCAAGAACATTATGAACGAAGCCTACTGCCGGGACATTTCCATCAAGACCCGTACCTCTTTGGATATAAAGCGGCGGAACGGAGATTTTGTTGGAGCTTTCCCTGTTTACGGCTATATGAAATCCGAGGAAAACAAAAATCTGCTTGTACCTGACCCGTATGCTTCCCGCGTTGTCCGCGACATCTTCCGTATGCGTCTGGATGGGACAAGCGCCCTGCGGATCGCCACTACCTTAAATGAGATGGGCGTCCTGTCGCCACTGGCCTATAAGAAAAACAATGGTTTCCCTTATGCCAAACACGGCTATGCCGACAAAGAGGATTGCAAGTGGTCTGCTACAACGATTATTCGTATTTTGCAGGATGAAACCTACATTGGCACATTAGTACAGGGGAAGCAAGGCACCCCGCACTATAAAATCAAGCAGATGGAGCAGCGGCCATCCTCTGAATGGATTCGCGTTCCTGATGCCCATGAGCCGCTGATTGCCAAGCAGGATTTTGAACTGGTCCAGCGTATCCGCAGACTGGATACCCGGACTTCTCCCAAGCAGGATACAGTGTATCTGTTTTCCGGCGTCTTGATCTGCGGGTGCTGTGGGAGCCGCATGACGCGAAAAACAAACCGGGTCAAGGGCAAGGAATATCACTATTATTATTGCCCCACCGGGAAAAAGCATGGCTGCACCAACCCGGTAATGCTCAAGGAAAGCGATCTTGTAGAGTGCGTCAAGGACAGTCTGAAAGGCTACATCGACAATGTAAGCTGCCTGCAAGCCATCCTGGACGGCATCGACCAGAGCAGCATCAACCAAGCACTTGCCAATGAATACGCCTCCCACATCGCCGCCAATGAGCAGCAGGTGGAACAGGCGCTTGAATTTAAGACCCGACTGTATGAAAGCCTGATTACCGGCACCATCAGCAAAGAGGAATATACCGACTATAAGGCCAGATACACGAGGATTGCGGAAAACGCGAAAGAGAGTATTCGGGTCTTAAAGGAAAAGCTGGCTGATGTTCTGGAGAACCGGAGTGAACGGAACCGCTGGATTTCCCACTTCACACAGTTTTCTACGATGGAGACCCTGGACCGCAAAGCTGTGGTTCACATGATACAGAGTATCAAGGTGATTGGAAAAAAGGAATTGGAGATCACCTTTACATACCAGGACGAATACCAGAAAGCGATCCAGCTGATCCAGCTGGCAGAGCAAACAAGCCAAAGAAAGGTGGGATGATTTGTGGCAAGAAAAAGCAGAAAGGAAACTGTGGTGCTCCCTGCACCGGAGATAGATCCCTCTTGCCGCGCTGGAGTTTATGTGCGGCTTTCCGTTGAGGATAAGCATACCCACACCGTTTCTATCGAAACCCAGCAGCTGATTATCGCCCGGTATCTGGAGCAGAACCCGGAGATTATTGTGGTACAGACCTACATTGACAATGGCGCAACGGGTACGAACTTCCACCGCCCCGGCTTCCAGCAGATGCTCTCCGATATTGAAGCGGGTCTTATCAACTGCGTCATTGTAAAGGACCTCTCCCGCCTGGGGCGAAATGTCATAGACACAGGCTACTATATCGAGCGTTACTTTCCCATGCAGAAAGTCCGCTTTATTGCCGTGAATGACCGCTACGATTCTTCTTCCCCGGATAATGCCCACGATGGTATCATCATCCCGCTGCGGAACATGATTAACGAAGCCTATGCGATGGATATTGCCAGGAAAATCAAAGCCCAGCAGCGGCAGGCCATGAAAGACGGCAAGTATGTTGGTGGGCGCACACCCTATGGATATTTGAAAGCTCCAGATGATTGCCACCAGCTGATTGTTGATCCTGTGGCTGCCGAGGTAGTCAAAACCATGTTCCAATGGGCCGCCGAGGGCGCAGGATTAAACACCATAGCGGTACGATTGAACGAGGCCGGGTATCTCTCTCCCAGCCACTACAAGAGGACTTTGGGAGAGATCACCCATGAAAATCTGGTAGGCAATGGGCATTGGCAAACCCGCACCGTAGCCAAAATTCTTCGCGCAGAGGTTTATACCGGAGATCTGGTGCAAGGGGTATCTAAAATCATTGACCACAAGCAGGTCAGAGCCAGCGCCGATGAATGGACAACGGTACGCGGCACCCATGAAGCCATCATCAGCCGGGAGCTGTTTGCCGCTGTTCAGAAAGCGTTGGACCAGGCTGCACAGCAGGCAAAAGACAGGGAGATCCATTCCTGGTCCCCCAATCTTTTGAAAGGCAAAATCTTCTGCGCCCACTGCGGACGCAGCCTTCACCGACAGAAATGCGTCCGCAGAAAGTCACAGGAGGTATATGTCTACCACTGTATCAGCAACAACCGTATCAAAAAGGGCGTTTGTCCTGGTGCATTTATCTTTGAAAAAGAGCTGCTGAATACCTTGGCCGATATGATACAGGAACAGCTTGATACCACGCTGGGGCAATACTCTCTTGGTCTGGAAAACCTCTCCAAAGAAGCCGAGGAACAGAAAAACATACAGGCTAAAATCGCCAGCCGGAAACAGGAAATCCAGCAGCTGCGAACCTATCAGCGTGGATTGTATGAGGGCCTGATCCAGAACCGTCTTTCAAAAGACGAGTATTTTACCTTCAAAGAAAAATACGAAGCCAAAATCGAGGCCATCAGCAAAGAAATCGAGCAGCTGAAAGCAGGGCTTGCGATTCTCGCCAAGCAGCTGGAACAGTATAAAATGCTGTCCCAGGATGCACAGCATATCAAGGAAGATCGCCAGCTGACGGCAGCTCTGATTGACCGCCTGATTGACCGTGTAGAGGTCTCAAGAGAAAAGCGGATTACGGTTCGTTTCCGCTTCCAGAGCGAATTTGAGCATTGTGAGGAGGTGCTGAGCCAGTGCAGAAATATGTGATTGCCCTTTATATCCGCCTTTCCCTGGAGGATTATAAATACGACAGTATGAGCATTGAAAACCAGCACCTTGCGCTGAACGAATTTGTTTCTTCCATGCCGGAGTCCACTCATGCAGAAGTCCTTGAGTTTATCGACAACGGGTATAGCGGGACAAACTTTGAGCGTCCCAAAGTCCAGGAGCTGATTGAGATGGTACGGGCCAATAAGATCGACTGTATCATCGTAAAAGACTTTTCCCGATTTGGACGAAACAGCATTGAGACTGGCTATTTCATTGAGCGTGTGTTCCCGCTGTTTCACACCCGGTTCATTTCCATCAACGATGATTTTGACAGCGATCAGCACAAGGGCGATACTGGCGGTATGGATGTAGCTTTCAAGTATCTGATCAGCGAGTATTACAGCCGTGATATGTCCATCAAGACCAAAAGCGCCAAGTACGCCAAAATGCAGCGCGGCGAATACCAGAGCAAAGTTTGCCCTTACGGGTATCGCAAAAGCGCCGATGGCAGAATGGAACCGAACCCGGAAACCGCTGCTGTGGTACAGCTTATTTTCCAACTTGCCGCAACCGGAATTGGAGCGGCAGCCGTTACCAGGGAACTCTTTAAGCGAGGCATCCCGACCCCCGGAGAATACAAAGCAACTCATGGGCAGCAGTACCACGATGTCTCCCGCTCCCGTGGACGCTGGAGCAGTTCTACGGTTCTCCGTATCCTGGAGGACGAACGCTATATCGGCTCCTATGTCATCGGGCGTCGTGCAGTCATTGAAGTGGGCGGCACAAGGAGCCGCAAGAAGGACCGGGACAAGTGGTTCATTATCCCAGACCATCATCCGGCAATCGTTGATAAAGAACTATTTGAAAAGGTGCAGGCTGTGCAGCGCCGATTCTCCTTGCCGACCAAGAAAACCAGGGAGTACCCACTAAAAGGCAAGGTCTATTGTGGCTGCTGTGATCATGCACTCTCCCGCATCGTCCCCAAAAGACCATTTTATATGTGCCGCCATTCTACCGCTGATGTGAACAGCCGCTGCCGCGATGTCCGGGCAGATGCTGCCGGTCTGGAGGAAGCCGTCCTCCTCACTTTGAAAAAGCAGCTGGAAATCCTGCTGCCCGTACATAAAGACGGCACCATTCACTTGGAGGCCACCGCTGCCAAATGCTCTGAGTATGAGAAGCAGATGGAAGTTCTGAAGGACCAGAAGCAAGCTCTCTTTGAACGGTATCTCTTGGGGCAGATCGAGCTGGACACATATAAATCGGAGAAAGCAGTTTATGACACAGAAATACTGAAAGTCAAAAATGCCTATGCTGCTGTCACCGCTCAGGCAAAGTTGAAGCGGGAAGAACAGGCCCGCCAAAGCAGCCGACAAGAGATTGCTCACTCGATTGAGGAAGCAGATGCGCTAACCTCCGAGTTGACCGATCTGCTGATTGAAAAGGTGTATGTATTCCCCGACAATCGCATTGAGATTGTTTACAAGGTCCATGACCTCTTTGGATAATTGAAGATACAAAAACGGAAAACCCAGGCCATCAAATCCATCTTAGTGGCTTGGGTTTTCTGCTCTTTGGCGCTTTTATAGTCAAACGACAAGTGGTACAATATAGTTAAATTCTATTTACTATGAAAGCTGTACCAGGGGGAACAAAAATGGGAAATCGAACATTTGAAGATGTGAAAAGCTATGTAGAATGGCAATCTCAAGGGAAATGCACAGTATTGAGCGCAAAAACAGAGCAACACTTCGATGATTTGGGTGTTGATGTGCGCGTCTGGAATGTCAAAACCGATACTGATGGAGATTGGTGGGTAGTGGAGGGCGACGGGATTCCGATGAATCTCTATCCCCAAAGTGCATATTATTTTGGAGCAGATGAAGTGTATTCTTTCCACATGGGCTTAATGCAGAGAATGAGCGCATCCCAGGGTGAATATAGTCCAGAGGATTTTGTAAATGGTGTGACGCTCGATGCAGAAATTGCTCCTCAACTTTTCCGAAAGCTCAAAAGTGTCGCTGCGCTAATTGATACCGCTAAGGAGATTGAAGATTTTCAAGCGATAGGTGTTCAGTGCAGAGAAACATTGATTGAGCTCGGCAACCACATTTATGACCCTGCAATGGCTGGTGATGGGGAGCAGCCCCAAGCATCGAATTTCAAGCGAAAATGTGAACTATTTATTCAGTTCTATTTGAAAGGATCGGAAAACGCAGATTACAGAAGTATTATTAAGAAACTAACAGAATCCACCTGGGATTACGCCAATAAGATTACACATTCGCGTAGTGCTACATACTACGAAGCCTCAACCTGTGTTACGCTTTGTATTTCTCTTGTTGGCGTTTATGAAAACATCCTTCAGAAAGTTTTCGATCCACTTTCTCAATACCATTGCTCAGTTTGCCAAAGTAAGAAATTAAGCATTGATGGTGATGATTCGGATGAAGATGGAATGGTGAAAAAACTATATCTCCGTTGTGAAGAATGCGGTGCTACAACAGAAGTAGTCTTTGAAGGAAATGATGGAGATAATCCCACCTATACTACGGGCAAAGTCGTAGAATAAAAAGCAAAAACAGAAAACCCAGACTATCAGCACTAAGATTGGTAGTTTGGGTTTTCTGCTTTTCAGAATTATATTTTTTTGTCGTGTGCTTGACATACGGGTGGCGAAGATCATGCACACGGATACAGTCCACGCCGGCAGCGTGCGAGATCCGCCGGATTTCTTTATAGAGAAAACTTCTGGTAAAATAAAAAATCCGTTCATCTGGCGAGATTTCATAAAGGCTGTTGATATAGCTCATGGCCTCCTGATAAACAAACTCAGGGATTGCTACCTGCCGTTTACTTTTCGGAGTCTTGGGCGGTAAAAAGTATTCTTCACCATCCATGGAAACAAAAGTTTTAGAGACGTTGATTCTTCGGTCGGAAAGGAAATCTCCAGGACATAGAGCCAATGCTTCCCCCTCTCGTAAGCCGCCCCAAAATAAAATATTGAAGATTAAATGGGCTCCAGGCTTGTCCTCATATGCTATGCACTGTTCAAATTCATCCAAAGTCCATATTTTCATCTCCCCTGCCTGTGGCTTTCCCATGCTGCCGGCAGCCGTGCAAGGGTTGGAGGGAAGATGATAAAATCTCACGGCATAATTCAGGATGGAAGAGAGGTCCGTGTGAAGCGTGTTCAGGTAGGTTGAGGAAAACCCTTTTCCGTGGTTTCTTTGACGACCTGATTCCTGGATGTAATTCTGCCAGTTAATAATATCCAAAGGCTCAATTTCACTGATGGTTTTTTTCGCAAAATAGGGGAGGATATTTTTCTCAATCCGGCTGCGTTTATTACGCAAAGTAGTGATTTTCAGCTTGTCTTGGGCCATATGCTCAAAATAATTTTCGCAAAGAGCGGCAAAAGAAATAGAAGGGCTTTTCGCAAATTTATTAAGGAATTCCCGTTCCCATTCCTCGGCGTCTTTTTTACGGGAGAATCCGCGCTTTGTCTTATGCTTTCTAGCACCGGTCCAGTCTGTGTAATAAAAACTGCAGCACCATTTGTCCGGTTTTTTTGTCTTGTCGTTTTTCCATGCTGGCATAATCAATCTCCTTCACCATAAAAATAGAGCGGATAATACGAAATCATCCGCTCAAAAAGGGCATAATAAGACTATGAATCTTCGTATTATCTGTCATGGGTGAAGGGGCATGGACGGATAATAGAATGGTTACAGGCTATTTAAGTCGCGCCAATTTTCAGGAAAGCCCATTTCATCAAGAATTTCCTTTCTTGTTAATAGGCATAATTTTTTATCCAAAGTTCCGATTGCACGAAACAATTCTTTGCTCATTCTTTTGAAATCGTTTTTGGAAAGCAGGCGTTTCAAAGCAATAAAACAGGCGAATAAATCACGTTTTCCCTTTACATATTCACCGCTTTTATTCTGTGTAATTCCAAGAGCTGAATGAAATGAGGTTGTCATGAGTGGACTTTTTGTCCTAAAACAATATAGCCGGTTTCCGTGAGCGCAAAAATTTCGTACGGTTGATACATAGAAAAGAGAGTTTTCGAGTTCATTGTCCATCATTTTATAGCATTTGGAAACATTTTGGCGCTCGGGTATCAGCATAAGACTATAAAATTTGCTGATTGTTCCCAGTGTTAGGATGTTGTTCAATACCCATAACGGAATGTATCCGTGAACCTTTAAATAATGGGAAATGCTTGGATCGGAACTGCGATTTGCTGTCTGGCGCTGTATCTCTGCTATGAGATTGGTTATTTTAGATTCTGAGTCTTTTAATGCACTATTAAAGTTTGTATATACCAAATAATTTTTGTGCCCGTGAACTTCAGAAAAATAGTAAGATATCAAACTTTTTATATGCGTTTCAACCTCTAAAATATATCTAAAAAATATATTTCTTAGTATGCGATCAAACTGGTATAAGGAATTAATCTCATTCATTGTGGTGCCTTTGCGATATATGACGCCAGAACTGTTTGAATCTAGAAATAATTTGTTGTAGCCATTAATCAAGTTGTAATATCCATGTTTTTCTAAAACTCTTTTTGCATAATCCCTTGCTGACGAATCTGGAATATCAATTCCACGGGTTTCTAAAAGGTCTACCAGTTCATCAAGTGTTTTAAAAACTTTTTCTTCCATTAGAGCCTCCGCAAAATAAAAGACCCCGGGCCCGAAGGACACCGGAGTACGTTCCAAAGTATTATATGCCTTAAAAAAGAAAAATATACAATTCTTTTTTAAGTGCTTTCATGATAGCATGATAATTCCTCGGTGTCAATTTGACTGAGTAAAATTTAAGAAAAAAATTTCACATTTTTAACATCCTTTTGTTGACCTCAACAAAAGGAAACTAAATAGCAATAAGCTGTCCCTTATTGGGACATATGACCTTACAATCGAAGGCGGCGTCATAAATGGATACTCGGTCAAATACCACGTCCCCGGTACGTTTTCTGTGCCAAAAGGAACAAAACGGGTTATCCCGATATATCAAGGTTGCTCTTTTGGTACAGTTTATTCCTACGATTTTACCAATGCATTGAACGGGTCGATTAACGTCCATATATACAACCTTACGGATACCGCACATGGTATAGATGCGAAGTATCTGTTATTGTTTTTGGGATAATTATTACTTATATCCAAGTACGGTTGTGATGGCGATAAAGTCACCCTTTACGTAGTGATTGTCTGCTGATAGACGTTGCTCTCCTGTTACATATGTACCACCAGAGCTTTTGGACGTGTCGATTTTGTTATCGGATATTGTAATAACCCTAAACTTGAGAATCATAGGATCTGCATTATCAACATTCCCATAAGCAAAATTTAGGAGCGTGACCGTTTTCCTGTTTGGATTATATACATCAACAGAGCTAAAAAACCCATTTGTATTTTTATAGTATATTGTCAACCTGGTATAGTTATCAGTGTTGTCAGATAAGGTTATAGCGCCTTTTGCATCCGTGTCATCATTGTTATACAATACTATCGGCAATTTGCTATTTATCTCTGGTTCTCTTTATATATGTTTTTTCTACTATTTTCTTGACCTTACATTGAGAATGATAGGCACAATTTCGGCCCTGCGTTGAGAAAATTTAAGCAACACAAAATGTCAAGACCTGCCATTACTCATCATCGTTTTCATCGTCATCAAAAGAAAATGAGTTTGAATAATTTTCTTTAGAAGAGAGAGATTGGCGAAATTCTTCTGCAATCATTGTCTTATTAAATTCGGCTGTGGGTTCAATATCAGTCACAAGCTGTTCTAATTCATCCACAGAAGTGTAGAAAAATTCTTTACGCATATTTACCTTGTTTACCCGCTTGTTGTTCAAAATTTGATGCAGTTTATTTTCTAGTCCGACAGCGTCATCTGAAAAAATAAAACTATGTACATCAAATTTAAATGGGACAGAGGCATCGCCAAGCTCATTTACTCTATCTTGGGGATTTAATCGCCGGGTCATTCCGATTTTAAATACATTCTCGCCAAATGAACCAAGATTACTGATGACATATACGTTTCCAGCTTTCCCATTTGCTAAATTAGAGATTTCCTCTTTTTTAATAGTGACATCTGCCAATTGAGCTTGTAATTCAAGAATTCTGGCGTTAAGTTTTTCCACTTCTTCGTTTTGGGCAACAGAGAGTTGCTCTGTAAGTTTTTCTATTTCTGATCGATATTTAGATTCTTCTTTTTCTACTTTTTTACGTTCAGCCTCTAATGCCTTTCGTTCTTCAGCCTCCTGGCGCATTTGTTCTCTAATTGCAAGTTGTTCCTGGCGAGCCTGCTCTTTTTTTACATAGTAATTGTATTCGATTTTTACCGCATTAATAAAAAGATACTCTATCTCTCCAATAAATTTGGTTAAGGTTCCGGCGATGCTTTGATTTCCCTCAGCAGCAATATTTAGGTATTTTCTGGTGACAGCTTGAATATCTTCTACAGACTTATCCAACTTTTCATATTTGAGATTGTAGAGAATATTTTGGAGTTCTGCCCGCAAAGCAATAACCATAAGTTTATAAATGGCCTGATTTGCTTTTGTAGTATAGCGCGAAGCATATTTTTCAAGAACTTGATTAATTTGTCTATCATTTTGCCGATAGGCTTTTCTGAGATCCTTTACATCCATGCAATGGAGTTTAAGGATTACAGAAGGACTTATTTCGTCTAAATCCGATAGCGTATTTTCAGGTAAACGAATGGACTTCTGTGAGGGCTCATAATTAAAGTAATTCGCAAGGGCATAATTTACTGCCTTAATAAGTTCCTTTGATCGACTGAGTTTATTAGCCTGTGCTTTTGTGGATTTAATTAATTTTTCGAGTTCAGAAGATTTTTCGGAAATGCGATCGTTAAGAGAAGTCTCTTTTTTTGACAACTCATCAAAATGTTTTTCGATTTCTTCAGTTCTTGAAACATATTTGTCTTCCAGTTGGGCAGTTTTTTCCTTTATTTGAAAATAATCTGCAGCACCAAGTTCATTCAATTTTGTAGATGCATTCCTTAAACTTTCAGCCAAAGCAGCATTTTCCTGTTGTAACCTTGCAATCTCCGCTTTAAACTGTCCGCTTTTAAAAATATCACCTATTCCCATTTCTATTTATCCCTTGTATGTTTTATGGTCAGGCTCCGGTACCACTCGAAGCCTATTATTTTCCCGCAGCTTCCCTCAAATCTCCGCCGGAAGATTCTTCCTTCATCCGTTTTAGATATCCTTTCATTTCTCCCTTGATTTCTGCCCGGACCTCCGGCGGAAGATCGTGGATCATGGAGATCCACTCCCGGTCCTCGGCGGAAAGATAATTACTTTTGTCATTACTTTTTTCTTCTCCAGTTAGGAGATATTCAGGTGTAACCCCCAAAAAATCACATATAGGTATTACCATGTCAGAAGAAGGGTTTCTATTTTTTAGTCGCCAGCCATTTATTGTGCTTGGCGACGTTCCAAGATGTTCAGCTAAGTCTTTCTGACGGATCTTTTTCTGATTCAATAATTCAATTACTCTGTTTCCTATAGTCATATCAACACCAAAAACACAAATGCGAAAAAAACTATTGACATTTACGCATATAGGTAATATATTAAAAATGTAACATGCAAATGTGAAATAAAAATGTTGACCAGGAACCATTGTATGTAGACAGAACGCCAATTCATCACTACATGTAAACGACTGGTGGTCCTTATTATTTTTATCCCAATTCTATACATCCTTATTTTACATTTTTATTTCACATTTGTAAACAAGAAACAAGAATCAGGGAGGTGAAGATATGGCAAAGTCCTTTGAAGAGTGGCGAAAGGAAGCTAAAAAAGCGTTGGTTGACCTGGACATGACAAATAACGAATTCGCCGAGAAGGTGGGGTACTCCAGAGAGTATGCCTCTTCAATTTTATGTGGTAGGCACTATTCGCTGCAGGCAGTCCAGAAGATCAGCCAGGCATTAGGCATTGAGCCGCCGGAGGGAAGCACTATCATCGCCCCCTGATAAAAATTATTACCATGTGCAAAGTGGAGCCGCTGAACTGTAAACCCTCTCGTAGCGTAGCCCCATTCACCCATGACATGCTGACATATAAATTCCTTCTTTATTTTTCGAAGCTTATACATCGGCGGCTCCACTTTGCACATGGAGATAGTTTTTCTTTTATCTTACCAAGAAGGCGAGGTGATGAACATGGGACGGAACGCCACAAAAGCGGCAGATAATCCATTCTACAAGGCAAGGATTCATGCGGCAACATACGATGACAGACTGTATTCCAGGGAAGGCGCCTCAGAACTTCTGGGGATCTCGGTTTCCACTTTGAGTGACTATGAGTTGGGGCTCACAAAAACAGTTCCGCCGGACATGGTGGTCAAGATGATGGATCTGTATCATGCCCCGGAGCTCCAGAATTATTACTGCCGGAAGCTGTGCCCGATCGGACGGGATTTTCCAGAACTGAAGGAAGAGACACTAGACCGATCCACGATCCGGGCGCTATCCGTGTTCGAGCGGATGGAATGGGCCAGGCAGACCCTTTTAGACATTGCAGAAGACGGAAAGATCGCAGACAACGAATGGGATGATTTTGAAAGGGTGTTGAAATTACTGGAAGAAATCGAGCAGTTATCCCAGCAGCTTAGAGCGTATGCCATGCGAACGAAATTTTCCGGGAGATAGGAGGCGGATAAAACAATGGCAAAAGGAATAGGGCAGACACAGGAACCCATGAAGATTGAAAAGCCTTATTACACATGGCGGGAAGTCATGGATCTTCTGGGGGTTAAGGAAGGAAAGGCCCGGGAGGTAACGAAGGAATTGAACGATGAATTGGCGGAGAAAGGATATCATCCATACCCGCCAGGAAAAGTATCAAAGAAATATTTCCATGAAAGGTTTTATTAAGATGAAGAGGGAAAAAGAAGTACAGATTATGAAGGAGGCGCTTCTAAATGCACAGGACGGATTAGAAGCGGCGATCAGGCGGGGATTGGATGAAATCCACCGGGAGCGGAAGGAAGGGCTTAAACAGCTCCGCAGGCATAGGAAGAGGCGCAGGAAAACATTGCCGGCCATGGGCAGGAGACTCCCATCTATGGGAGTTGTAGAGTATATAAAATATTTGAGAAAAAGGAGGGCTGAAAATGGGATATGAACGGATCTGCACACGTTGTGGGGCACATCTGGATCCAGGCGAGCGTTGGGACCCTTGTGAGGACTGCCGGCGGGAAATGGCAGAGGAACGGGAGCGAAGAAGAGTAGAGTCTGGAAAAGAGAAAGAACCGGTACTGGCCGGAGAAGGGAGATAGGATGGAAGGATTATACATGACAGACTGCGCAAGGAAGGGGCGGCGCAGGAAGAAAAGGGAAAGATTGTTGCGGGCATTCCTCAGGTTGTCGGCTACGATCTTTGCAGGATGTATCGCAACAATGATCTTAGTCCCGTTGGCATACCAGGAGCGGGGCGAGTGGGCGATCGGAGGTGAATGGATGGGCGTGATCTTTATCGCGTTTATCGTATTTCAGTTATCAGGATGGATCTTAGAGGAGGAAAGGTAAAAATGAACAGAGTGTTTGGAAAAGAAATTATGGAAGCAGCACCATCAGATCCGATGAAATGTGTAAAGCTGACCCAGGAGGCTGTCGAATACTACTCAAATACCATGATTGGGTCAATCCAACCGATCAATACTGTTGATATTCCGTTTATCTATGCGAGCTTATTGTTAGCGCAGGAATCCTTAAAGAAATTAGATGCAAAAGGAGCGGAACTTGGGAAAGAATTATTTGATACGGCGAGGAATGATGTCATGGCAATGGTAGTTCCGGCAACGGATTAGAACCCTGGAGGTAAGAAAATGAGGCATGTGAAAAATAAACAGGCGCCCTGCATAAGACAGGAACGCCCACAACCCATAGTCTATTATAGCATGTCCAACGAATTTCTACAAGATGGAGGTGCGAGATCATGAACACATCATTATCGTTGATAGCTCAATACCCAAAAGAAAAATATACACTTCTTGTCCCTATTGAAAAAGCGTCTGTGATACCGGAAATCCAACAACCGGTCGTAAGTGCTGTGGAAATATCCAAAGATCTGAACGAAGGGGAAATCTATATCCAAACGAAAGAGAAGAAGGCTTATACCGATAAAAACGGAACGAAATATCCTGCGGAACCAGCCAGATATGCACTTACCAAGAAAGGGCTGAACAAATTGGCCTCGGCGGCAGGGATCGAAAAAACTGGGGCAGAACAGATGATACCATCTACCTGTCAGAAATGTATCGCGATCAATCGCAGTATGGGGAAACCAGCCCCGTGTGGGTCATGTGGGAACCGGGATGTGAGATACCGTGTGACGATATCTGTCCCCCAGATCAGTGGCCCTGCGATTACAGTAGTGGAAGAAAATGAGATCAATGTAGACCTCAGGACTGTCGGAATGTCAGTAACGCAGAAAAAAGAATTTATGAAGACACTTCCCGCAAGATGTATCACTGGAGCCTATAACCGTGCGATCCGGGCAGCTTTGCAGATCAAGCCGACATATCTCCTGGAGGAATTTGACAAGCCGTTTGTGGTGGCATATCTGGCGCCGAACTTAGACAACCCAGATGTGAAAAAGGCTGCGATCGAAGCGATGTTCCGGGGGAAATCCAGTTTGTTTGGCAGAGAGGGTCAAGGACAGAACGGCATCGGACAGGAAACGTTAGGAAAGATTCCTGATAATGGAACTCTCAGGGAACAGGGAGATTTTCAGGAGTATGACTATGACGAAGAGATTCAGGAAGGAGATTTGCAGTCGGTACAGGAAGAACACCAGCAGGACTTCGAGGAAGAGGATCGGAGTATGGATTTTGCCTGCGATAAGTGTGGCGCTCAAATTACAGAAAAGGTATGGGATTATTCAATCGATAAATATGGGCGTCCATTGTGTTATAAGTGTCAGAGAGGAGCGAAAAAGTGAAGATATTACATACAGGAGATTGGCATGTCGGGAGTTACAAGGGCCCGACAGCTGACGGGAAAAATCTGCGGATGGAGGATACCTGCAGATGTATAGAAGAGCTGGTCGCGAAAGCGGAGTTGGAAGAACCGGACGTGGTCGTAATAGCCGGGGATCTGTTCAAGACTAATGCGGCTTGGGAGACCAGCGGAATGCCGGAAACAGAATATGTTTATCAATATTTGACGATGCTGAGCATGATCTGTCCGGTCATAGTCGTTAGGGGTACGCCAAATCATGATGGGAAAGAGCGGTTCCAGCTTTTGAAAACAATGTGTAAGCATAACCCGGAGATCAAGATCTTGACAGAGCCTGCAGTGGTCCCTATAGACAATCTGGACGGTGAAGAAGCGGATATCGCCGTGATCCCTGGATTTGACCCTGGTGTGTTCAGGGCCAGATGCCCAGGATTATCCAAGGAAGAAGAAAATAGCGTGTTTACCCAAGAATTAGGGAATATCGTACTCGGTTTAAAAGCGCAGTGCCGGCCGGGAATCATAAGTGTCTTGGTATCCCATTATACCGTGCCCGGCTGTAACATGGAATCCGGTCAGGTAGCGTTCTATTCTAAGAGCGAGCCAGTACTGCTCCAAGAGACGCTGGCCGCTGCGGATTTTGACCTAGTGTGCATGGGACATATCCACCGTCCACAGAAGGTGGAATGCGCCGCCAGGAACGTCTACTATTGCGGGGCGGTGAATACGATCACCTTTAATGACGAGGGGCAGGAACGGGGGTTTTATCTCCATGAGATAGGTGTAGGTGAAGAATACCATACATTTTTCCACCTGCCATACCGCCGGATGAAGACGATCCATTTGAAAGAAGCGGATATACGGGAGATCAACAACGGGAATATCCTGGATGTTGGGAAAGCACGCTGGGATGGGGAAGTGGAAAGCCGGATCGTCCGGGTCTCCTACTCTTGCGGGGACGATGACCAGAGGGCGTTTGACCATGCGGTCCTGGAAAAAGAACTCTATGCGGGAGGTGCGTTCTGGGTGTCTGGGATCACACGGGAACAGGCGGATCAAACGGTAAGCCGGGAAGTCCTTTCCGAGCAGGGGGATCCCCTTAAGAATCTGCGGAAATACCTGGAAGAGAAAGCATATCCAGAAGAACGGATTACCCGACTTTTGGAACGGGCGAGCCCTTTGATCGCGAAAGCGGTCGCGGCGGATGTGTCCGTCCAACTCCACGGCGCTTTGATCCCAGAATACATCAAAGTGGAAAATTATCGGAATTACAGGAAAGAAGAATTTGATTTTTCGAATGTCACTTTTTGTACGATCAATGGCGAGAACGGAGCTGGAAAATCCTCTTTGTTTATGGATGCGATTCTGGACTGTCTGTACGAAGAGCCAAGGGAGGGAGAAAAGGGCGGATGGATCAGGAACGCAGAGGATGCCAGGTCCGGTACGATCGAGTTTACCTTCCGGGTAGGGGAAGCACGTTACCGGGTGACCCGGAACAGATCCAAATCCGGCCGAGCGAAACTACAGCTTTCCGAGTTCGCTTCCGGGGAGTGGGCAAACCGGTCGCGGGATAAGCTGGCCGACACCCAGAAGGAAGTGCTCCAGGTGATCGGGATGGATCGGCGGACGTTCCAGTCCTGTGTACTTATCATGCAGGATCAGTACGGGATCTTCATGGAAGCGGACAAGAGCGACCGGATGGAGGTCCTGGGCGACATTCTGGGTCTGGATGTGTATGCGGATATGAGCCGGCGGGCCGCCGCGGAACTGAAAGGGGTAAACGTCTCTCTGGCCTCTGCCATGGAACGGGAGCGGTTGCTGGAAGCTCAGCGCGAAGCCCTTGGGGATCCGGGGGGCGGCCTAGAAGTGTGCAGGAAGGAACTGGAAGGTCGAGAAACGGAGCGGAGATCCCTCCTGGAAGAGATTGCTGGCTTACGTGGTGAGCTTACCAGGCGAGAGGATTACGGGCGCCGGGCAAAAGCACTGGCTGAGGAAATAGCGGAGATACGCACGAAGGAAGAGCTCCAGCGAGCGTCCACAGGAATCCTGCGTGACCGCCTGCGGGAATGTGAGGAATGCCTCAGCCGGGAATCGGAGGCTGGACAGGCCTTGGAGCGTATCCAGGAGCTAGAACGCCAGGCGGGCCCCCTTGCTGGCAGCACGGATTTGGCAAGGGAAAAGACGAAGGAGCGCCAAAAAGAAGAACAGGCCCTGGACGGTAAGAAGCAGGAACTTCAGGAGTTGAGACGGAAACGGACCGGACTTATGGATCAAGCAAAAGGATTGGATGATTCCCGGATCCAGGTGCTGGAAGAGAAAGCCCAGGCAGGGGAGCGGATCCGGCAGGAACTATATGTGCAGGAAGAGCGCAGGGAGGCGTATGTGTCCCTCTCCAGGGCGGCGTCAGAAAAGAGGGCTGATTATGTGAAGGCGAAAGCCTCCTATGATAGAGAAGTCGAACAGTATCAGACGAAGATATCCATGCTGCGGGAGAAAGAAGTGCTCCTGCAGGATTCAGGGTGTGTTGACCCTAAGCGCGCCTCCTGCCGCTTCCTGGCTGATGCAATACGAGCGAAAGAACGCATTGTGGAAGAAGAAAATGCCCTGCACCAGCTACGGCGTACGAAGGCGAGGGTACTGGACGTGATGAAAGAAGCTGCGGAGGGTGCCGAACAGGCGGTTTCCGCCCTGTGTTATGAGGAAAGCGAGTACCGTGCGGCAAAAGAGGCCGCTGCGGAGCAGGAACACGTTGAGAAGGAATTGGCTTCCTTGAAAGAAAAACAGATGGAGACGGCTGTCCTGAAAGAACGGATCCTGAACCTAGAAGGGAAGGAGGCGGACTTGGAGGCGGAGATCGGCACGAAGCAGGAACTGGTTTCTGCCCTGATAAAAGAACAGGAACGTTATGAGTCGGATTCATTCTTGCTAGATGAGATCACAACCAAGATCAGGCGCTTGGAAGCATACCGGGAGATGGCAGCCGAGTTTCCAGTTCTCCGGGAACGCAAAAAGAATCTGGAGGCTGAGATTGTCGGGAAAGAGCAGGAACTGGACGGATACATCCGGGAGGAAGAAGCCAAGGAAAACAGCCTCCGGGAACTGGATGAAAAAAGGGGGAATATAGAAGAGATAAGACAGAAGATCGAAATCAGGAAGAGCCAGGAACTCTTGGTAGGCAGAGAGATCAGTGAACTGCAGCGCACGATCGGAAGCCTGGAAGAGAAACAAAAGACCGAAAGGGAACTGAAAGGAAAACTGGCCCTGATCCGGGACGAGAGGGCCGCTTGGTCGGAAAAAGCCGCGGACTTGGAAGTCCTGAAGGGGGCGTTCAGCCAGGACGGGATCCCTCATAATATCATCCGCACAGTCCTTCCGGGGCTTGCGGATACTGCGAACCATATCCTGGGGCAGATGACAGGTGGGCGTATGGCTCTGGATTTTGTAACAGAACGGACGCTAAAAAGTGATTCTGGAAAAGAACGCGCCACCTTGGACATTGACATTGAAGAATATGGGAAGGGCCGCCTGCCCTACAAGAGTAAAAGTGGCGGAGAGAAAGTCAAAGCATCCTTGGCTGCGGCACTGGCGCTGGCGGAGGTGAAATCTTCCAGCGTTGGGGTCCAGTCGGGAATGCTGTTTATTGACGAACCTCCTTTCTTGGATGGTGAAGGAATGCAGGCATACGTGGACGCCTTAGAGGCGATCCAGAAGCGGTACGGGGAAATCAAGATCATGGCAATCACCCATGACCCGACCATGAAGGCGCGGTTCCCGCAGAGCATAGAGATCGTAAAGACAGAAGCGGGAAGCCGGGTCGTATGCGAGTAAGGCACCACAATGTATCACATATCATAAAAATACGACAGGGCGCGGGGATGGCCTCCCGCGCCCGGAAAGGAGAGAGCGTTGGCGAAGGTAGGGATTGACAGTTTCCTCCTGGATTGCCGCGCCGACGACGACCTGGCCGAACTGGAAGCGGAGTTTGGCATAAAAGCATTTGCGATAATCGTCCGCCTGTGGCAGAAGATCCATAGTGAGCAGGGTTATTATTGTGAGTGGGTCGAAAGGAGCGCGCTTCTGTTTTTGTCAAATTGGTTTGGTGGGAACAGCGGTGTCGACATAAATCTGATAAGAGAGGTCGTTAACAAAGCGATTAAGATCGGTATTTTTGACGAGAAGACCTTCAAAGAGCATGCGGTCCTCACATCCGCACAGATACAGGAACGCTACCTGTATGCGGCAAAGAGGCGGAAGGAAATTTTTCTTATCAAAGAGTACCTCTTGGTTAGTGTTGGCAATTTTAAGGGTAATGTAAACATAATCTCAAAAAATGTATACAGAAATGAGAAAAATGTATACAGAAACGCAACAAGTAAAGTAAAGGAAAGTAAAGTAAATAATAATATGCATCGTCGGGACTCCGACGCTGCGGCCCCCAAAACGCAGACGGAAGAGGTCGCCTTCCAGGAGGGAAGCTTTGAGGTCCGGTGTGTGGACCGGCTGGCGCATTCCTGCCTGGGACAATTCCCAAAATCAAAAGTCCCAAGGAGCCTGGGAGAAAAACAGAAATGGGCGGTCGAGATCGATAGGATGAAGCGGCTGGATCATCTGTCTGAAGAGGAAATCTGGAAGGCATTAGAGTATGCGGTAACAGATCCTTTTTGGAAAACGAATATACGGAGCGCAAAAAAGTTTAGGGAGAAATTTGAAACCCTGTATACACAGAGTAAGTCGCGGAAGGGACAGAGCCAGAATAGATTTAGCAATTTCCGCTCCAGGGACTATGACATGGATGACCTGGAACGGAGGATGATCCAGAAATGATGTGATGGGAAGGAGCGACAAATGGCACGAAAAAGCAAAGAGGAATATTTCGACAAGGCCTGGAATCCGATCACAGGGTGTGCGGAGAATTGCGCGGTCTGCCCTGGGCGGAGCAGGATTAGGTCCCTTGGCGGAGACATCAGGAGGAATAAGACTCTGACGGACAATTATCTGAAGGACGGACAAGTGTATGTCCTGGAAAAGGAGTTTAAGCAAGATGGAAGGACCATCCTATATCCTTTTGGATTTGAGCCTACCATTCACAAGTATCGGTTTTCCAGGCTCCCGTATAAAAGTGGACACAAGATTATGGTCGGGTCCACGGGGGAAATATTTGGCCCTTGGATCAAGGACCGATGGCTAGAGAAGGTATTCCAAGTATGTGAAGCGAATCCGCAGCATATCTATCTATTCCTGACCAATTTCAAGGAACGGTATGAAAGCCTTCGGAAAGCGGGAAAGCTGCCGGCGGCTGAAAATATGTGGTATGGGATATATGACTTTGGATGGCCTACGGAGATCCCAGATCTTCCCGATACCTGTCATAAATGGCTGTATGCGGATGTCACGGGAGGCGATGTGATCTTGGCCAGAAAGAAACCGGAATGGGTCGTGATCCAGTGTAGGGCAGGACTTAGAGATAACGATATCTTTGATCCTGGAATATTGGAAAATAGGATACAGAATCTGTCATACCAGTGCGCAGCATGGAAGATACCCTTCTACATCACACCAGGTGCCAGGAAATTTTTGTCTGTAGAGGAAGGGAAGATGGACTGGCCGGAGGAAATGATCAAGTATCTCAGGGATAACCTGCATACTAAGGAGCAGGAAAGAATCTTATACACAGAGTGTGATATATGTAGGAAGACATTCCGTAAGAGGGAAATGTATCCGATCGATACACGAAAATCCGGGATGGGGCAGAAGAATGTCGGGTATGTCTGCCAGGAGTGCGCGAGCATTTTGGAGCAGGAATATGGATTTAGATTTTCGAGATTGGAGGAAGCACATGAAAAAACCAAGTTGTAGGAGAACAGATGTTGAGCGTGATCAGCACGCAAGGGCAGTCAGATTACGAAAGATGACAGACGCGCAGATCTGTGAGTATCTGGACAGCCTTAAGGGGCAAAAGCCAAAAGGTGAAGTGGAAAACTTTTTAAAGAATCTGAACCTTCCAGGTGTTGGAAAGGTGACTATCAAAAAACTGGAAAGGGAGGCGAGGCGCCTTGGGTACGTTGAGAGCGGGGAAGTATCAGATTGACCCGGAAGAGGTGCGGGAGTATCTCAGACAGGATATGACGATCAAGGAGATCAGTGAACGCCTTGGGGTCTCTTATCAGTTGGCGTACGATTATGTCAGGAAAAAGAAGTACGATCCGGGATATGTAAAGGGGATTTTGGAAAAACAGGAGCAGAAGAAAACAAAGAAAAGGAAGGAGAACTCAAAACAAAGAGCAAAGAGGCGAAAAAAATGTGAAACCTGTCAGTTCCGGGGCGAGGCGAATAAAAATGGCTGTGATTACATCCTGATCATGGGGCATAGGCGGGGGTGCAGTGCAGAGGATTGTGACAAGTACAAAAAGGGGAAGCGGATCAAAGCAACAATTTCCCGTCCCATTGTGTAAAGGAGGCGGTAAGGTGAGCGGAATAGAAGAAATCTTTACGATAAGAGCCAGACGATGTAAGCGCTGCGGTAGATTGCTGACAAGCGCAAAGGCTGTTGCGGACGGGTATGGCGAGCAATGCGCCTGTAAAATGAGGGCAGAAAAAGAGGCGCGAGCACCAATCCCAGGGCAGTACAGTTTCCCGTTCTTGGATATAGAGGAGGGAGAAGATGATCAAAGTACGTGAATCATTGAAAGAAGCCTGCCAGGATTGCCCGCTGTATGAGGCCGATTTGGAAGTGCTGGAAAAGCGGTGGATCGGGCAGGCAGTTCCGGATTTTGATGTGACCGTTATATGCGGCAGAAGGAAAGAATGTGATCTGCTGGAAAAGAAATTCTCAAAAGACAATTAGAAAGAGGAGCGCATACGCAACTCCCCCTCCGCACATGACGTCAACCAGTGCATATCTATTATAATTCAAAAATTGATATTGCGCAATCGGAGGGAAGTAACGTATGCAGACAAATAAGGAAAATAAAGTCCAGTATTATGTAATATCGGACGAAGAAATTGGCCGGATTATACATGAGGCTTCAAATGTAGCTGCAAAGAAGGCGATTCAAGTGTACGAATCTCAAAAAGAGGGAGAACAGAAAAAAAGGAGAGACAAGCGCTTGAGGAATACGGGACTTCTTTTGGAGAACTATAGGATGTTCAAGCAGAGTGCTGATAATTCCATATTCAACAGCGGGCAGATTGAAGAGAATGCTGGGGATATTTTGGAATCTATGATGAACATTTATGATGATGAGGTAGTCATTCATTCGATCTATAGAAGTGCGACTAGGACAGCGGTGATGATAACGCATATTGACAGCATGATAGAACTGTACCGAGCATATTGCTATCATCAGTCCGGGGACTATATAGACATCCGCAGATTTGAAGTGATGTATCAGACATATATTGCTGACAAAAAACGATCGATCGGAGAACTGGCGATAGACTATAATGTGTCGGCCAACACGATCTATGGTGACCTAAACGAGGCAAAGCGCCGGCTTGGAGCGCTTATATTTGGTGTGGATGGAGTGGCCTGGGGAAACTAAAAAATAGCAAAGATAAATAGCAATAATCCGTTCTGCGTCATCTTTAATGTCCCGGCTTTTCTGGCGACCGAGGGAAGTAAGCAGATCACGGTTGATTTGCCCAGGACAATGCAGGATACCAATTACACCTGGGTACTGCAATGCCAATCTTATGTCAGTTTCTCGTCTGAGATCTGGATGACCGGCAAAGTAACGAGCAAGGCGACAACCAGCGCAAATGTGATAATCTTTAACGAGCAAGATCATGCGATTAACGCAACTACGTGGGGGCTGTTTATTTTCCCGTAGTGCTTATTTGGGGAAAATAAAATGCATTTGGAGGTCAGCGTACACATTATAGTTTTCTTCATTCCAACTTCGTATCTCGGCTGATGAAGCACTTACATCGCCAAGAATAAAATCAATAGAGTTAAATCCATTGGTAGAATATGAGGATGTCTTCTTTTTCCCAATGATTATCCCTGCGCCAGCTGGATTGACTGGTACGGGAAGTTGTAATGTATAGCTAGAGGCCCCAGAACTGCACATCCAGTTTTGATGTAGATGATACATCTCTATTACTGTGTCATCCTCTCTCACAAGCCAATCTCCATTACTGTTTGTGTATTTCTTCCAGAGGTTATTGCTATTTATCTCTCAGAAAGGAGATCACCATGAAAAAACTCAAGCTAGTTGATGTGGCAAGCCCAGAAATAGTCGCATTTATTTCTATCGGTAACGAAAAACTCCCGGATTATAGGTGCCCAATATGTGGGTTTGGAGTTGCTGAAGAATATGCTTTTTGTCCATATTGTGGAACTGAGTTTGACTGGACGAAATTGGATAAGAAATCAAAAAAGTTTATGGATGACATTAAAAAAGACAGAACAAATCGATCGAAGAGAATTGCTATTGGAGACTAAAAGAACAGATTTTTAAGGAGGAGAATTATGGAGTATAGAAAAAAAACTACAGTAATTGAAGCGATTGAATTTCAGGATAATGGGGAGAGAATTGCAAAAATATCAGACTTTATCGGCGATCAGGATTTGAGAATTGACTATGCAGATCCGGGTAGTCCTGTGATTAAAATTAAAACGCCTGTGGGGATTATGACGGGAAATGTAGGCGACTATATCATAAAAGGAATGAACGGCGAGTTATACCTATGCAAGAAAGATATTTTTGAAAAGACCTATGAGCCGGTAAAGTGATGGAATGACAGGATTTTAAGGGCATAGTGATATGGATGGACAATTAAATATCTTTGATTACTTAAGTCATGTAGAAAAAGAACTAGGTTTTAAAGAAATCAAAAAAATGGAGGGGAGAATAGTTCTGGTAAGAAATCAAAAAGGAGAGAAAAGGGAGATTAAAATAGCCCGTATTATTCCTCCAGATGAAGAATATTCCATCGAAAGGATCCTCTACATAGATGGACGAACGGCCGTGTGTATAGGAGAAAACGATGTAGGGAAAACCATACATTTTTTTGAATCGAGGAGATGATGACATGAAAAAGAAAGCACCAGAACAGGAACTAGAAGGATTGTGCGCCTATATCCGCAAGGAAATCGAATGCTGGGAATATATCAACAAGAATGGGTGCAATGATCCTTTCTGGCCGGATGGAACCAATATGAATTTGACGCGGAACCATATTATATACGCAAAGGACCAAATATCAGAAATCTGCGAAGTGAACAACTTACCAATACCGGAAGAGATGTATCTACCAATCCCGCCAGAAGTAAACGATTACTACATGGCAAACCTGAAGCAGAGGGAACGGGTGAAACGGATTGACAATCCAGAAAAAATCACAACGAAGCGGACGAAATATGATCGAGAACAAATGTCATTATTTTAGGAATGCGGAATATTGCAACTAATTGCGACTAATAGCAACTAATAGCAACTAAATTAGAAATTTTTAGCGGAGGAATAAAAATACAGGTGGAGGAATCGTTGTATGATTGGCGCAAGAGGATGGGACTTTGCGTGCAATGCGGAAAAGAAAAGCCATTTGCTGGATATGTACATTGTGCAGAGTGCATCGAAAAGGTAGAAGAAGCATCGAGGAAGTGCTGGGCGGATCCTGAAAAAAGGATTAGATATAATAAGCACGGAAACGAGCGGAAAAAAAATTTATACGGGAAAGGAAAGAAAATGGACTATGCCCAAAGTGTGGAAGACCGATTAAAAGTGGGACGTATATCTATTGTAAACAGTGCAGGGAAAAGAAAAACGCTGCGAGGAGAACCCAAAATAGCCGAAGACCTGGAGATCACTTCAAAGAAAGGATAGCTGCGGGAGTATGTATGTACTGCGGAGAGGAAGTTGTTCCTGGATATAAATTGTGTGAAACATGCCTTAACAGAACTAGGGATAATTTTAGAAAAGCTAATGAGCGTTCTTCTCGAAGGTGGAGAAAGGAGATAAAAGCAGGGTGGAAGAATGCAAAGCGGAAGAATTCCGCGAATGGCTGATTGAAAATGAAAGATCGGAAAATACGATAAATAATTACATGGAGTCGGTAAAACAATTTTTTGCCTTGTACCCAGAAGTGACAAAAAAGAATATGATCGACTTCAAGCAGCAAAAACTTGAAAAATATAGCCCCAAAACAGCCGCGAATCGATGTATTGGGATGAATCAATATTGCGAATTTGTGGGGAAGCCAGAATGCAAGGTTAAGAGTATTAAGATACATAAACAAAATACAGTTGAAAATGTCCCTAAATTGGAAGAGTACCAGAGAATCCTCGAATGCTTGGAAAATGATGGAGATTGGAAAACTTACTGGATTATTAAATTTCTGGCGAAGACTGGAGCGAGAGCGTCTGAATTTATCAGGTTTGAGCAGTCGCATCTGAAAAAGGGGGAAGTGACGCTGTGGACAAAGGGGAAGATCAGAAAGATATTGATACCAGAAGAGCTGATAAAAGAGAGTGCCTGGTATTTTTCTGAAATTCCAGAAAGTAAATGGATGTTTCCGAATCGGTATGGGGAACAAATGACAACACGTGGTCTCGACAGCATAATCAAAAAATGCAAAAAATACGGAATAAGAGAAGAGATTCTTCATGCACATGCTTTCCGGCATTTGTTTGCAATTCAGTTTTTGCGGCATAACAAAAACATAGCGCTTTTGGCGGATCTTATGGGCCATGAGAGCGTTGATACGACAGCGATCTATTTAAGGTTGTCGGCGGAAGAACAGAAGAGACAATTTAACAGTTCGATGAATTGGTAGGAGGTGCGCTTATGAAGCGAAGAATTAAAATATTGGGATATTACAAGCGGATTAGAGACAATAGTGAATTTATCTGCTACGAAGAAAGTGACCGTATTTGTCTGACGAACGGAGTGACTATATGGAGAAACAATGTAAAAGAAAGATTTCTGCCGCAATGTGAAAAAGTAAATGAAATCAATGTGAACTATATAGCAGAAAAAATAAAAAGACATTATCCGCATCATTTGCTTTTGGAAATTTTGAATCAAACGATTGAAGAGGCGGGCTAAATTACGATTTGGTTGGACAGACGAAGGGAGAGCAGAGATGAAGAGATTAACGCATAAAGCCAGATACGAAGCAGGGTACAAACTGAATAGGGGCGTGAAAGAATGGCAGGCAGTAGATAGGCTTGGCGCTTACGAAAACACGGGCCTAACACCGGAGCAAGTCCGGGAAGCCAGAGAGAAGCAGACTCCAAAAACACTTGAATTTTTTGGGGGTTGCGAAGGTGGAGATTACGAAGATGGAGAGTTATTATGCCCGAACTGCCAAGAGGATTTGTGGGACTTGAAAGAGTGCGGATTTTCTAATTGCCCTTATTGTGGACAGGCAATAGAACAGGGGAGGGATGGAAATGAGCGATGATTTAATCAACCGAAAAACATTGCGGGATGAACTTTGCAAATACCGACAGCAATTTTCAATCGGAAGCTGTGAAAATATTACGGTTTCAGCAGCTATAGGGTTTGTAAATACTGCCCCGACAGCCTTTGACAAGGAAAAGGTGATTGAGGAGTTAACTCTACACAAAAAATTTGCAGACTACAAAACACAAGCATTTGACGAGGCCGGAGATGTCCAGAATATGGAAATACAAGATTTTGTTTCGCTTGCTCTTCAAGGTGCAATTAGAATTGTTGAGAAAGGCGGGCTAAACTGATATTTTTGAATGGAGATAAGGAGGTTAAAAAATCAGCCTGGCGGTGGAGTACCAAGCTGATCCAAAAGCTATACATGAATAGTTTTTGTTGTGGTTTTAGTCGAACGGCCGTTGCTGACAGTTGTTTTGACGCGAATATTGCCACTTCTGGTCGTCCGAGCAGTTGAACGAACTTTTACAGTTCCAATTCTTCTCATACTACAAGCCTCCTTTCTTAATTATTTTTTACTCCCGAACACTATATATGAAAGAACAACTGTTCTGTATACTACATATTGTATTTCTGGAAAGGAGAGAAGTCAAGTGCACGAACAACAGTTCAGTAAAATTCTACAGAATGAACGAAAGAAAAAGGGAATTTCACAGGGAGAATTAGCAAGAATGACGGGGTTTACGGTTAGGGCAATCTCATACTGGGAGAATGGGAAACGGAAAATAACCCTTGAAAATGCGGATAAGGTATTCAAGGCTTTGCATACGTCCGTGAAAATAGGAGAAGTATAGAACGATAGTTCTATAAACTGATATTTAGGGAGTGGTTTTATGAAGAAAAATATCAAAAGAATAATTGGAATACTTATTATGCTTGGGTTATTACTGCTGTGGTTTATACCAAGAGTAATGATTTATGGGTTGGCGGCAACGGTCATTGAACTTTTAATATTTTTGTTGCTTATATTTCTGTTCTTTTTGGCAGTATTCCTTATTTTTGGGGACTGATGAGTATACCAGGCAATTTTATGGGCGACGGTCGTCCCGCCCGGTGCAGATGGGTTCGAGTCTCAGAGCCGACAGGTTCGACTCCTGCTGGCACATGGTGCAAAACCGGGCATTTACCAGAACAAACGAAGGAGTTGAGAACATGGAAAGAGAATTGGAAAAGACATTGCTGGAGATTGAGTACGCGATTAAAATCAACGAGCACCGCGGGAACACTCACACGCAGAGCGTCCTTGAGCAAGCACAGGAGATTATAGCGCCATGTGCAAAAACGGCCAGGACACCGACGGAATTGAAGAAAATTCTAAATCGGGACACTGCGAAAGAGCCGATTGATGCAGATGAAGATTATGGATTCTTTACTTGTCCGTCATGCGGAAAGGCGATATATGCAAGCGACAACTTTGAGAGTCATAAGTTCTGTCTGAATTGCGGGCAAAGGATTAAATGGGAGGACTGACGATGAAAGAGATATTATTCCGCATCACAGCCGCGGCGTTACAAGGAGCTTATCATAAAAAACTTTTAGGGGGCTTTTACGATAAATTAATAAAGACTACGGCATGAAAAAAACTTAATTGCGCAAGAGAGAAAAAAGTGCTATGATGTATCCGTAAAATTCTAAGTACGTAAAGGGGCCGAAGGACTGGTCCCTTTTTCCATGCCCTTTCTTTGTGATGAAAGGAGCATGAGCATGAGGACAGAAAAGAAGAAAATTGCAGATCTGAAGCCAGCCGCATATAATCCGCGAGTACAGTTGGAAAAGGGAGATCCCGACTATGAGAAACTGAAAAAAAGCATTCAGAGGTTTGGGCATGTCCAGCCGATCGTATGGAACCAAAGGACCGGGAATGTGGTGGGTGGACACCAATCACTTAAGGTGCTTTCAGATCTCGGAGAAACAGAAGCAGATTGTGTTGTAGTCGATCTTTCTCCAGCAGAAGAAAAATCCCTGAATATCGCATTGAATAAAATCAGCGGGAGATGGGACATGGAGAAATTGACCACATTGATGGAAGAGCTCGTTGATGAGGGCCTGGAGATATATACAGGTTACGAAGAACGGGAAATCGAACAGATGATGGATGACATGATGTGTGAAATCTGCGAGGAACAGGAACTTGATACATATTCTTTTGAGGAAGCTGCGTTTGAGCATAAATGCCCAAGGTGCGGCTTCCTTTTTTAGTGCCATGTATAGGCCGTGGAGCCTGCGGGAATTGAATAGTATCCCGTGGAATGGAAAGACGGTCTTTTCTGCGTTCTCTTGTGGTGGCGGGTCTACTATGGGATATGAGCTGGCAGGATATCAAGTGATAGGGAACTTGGAGATAGATCAAAAACTTTCCCAAATGTATATAAAAAATCATCATCCCCAATATCCATACACTATGGACATTCGGGAATTTCTGCAGATCAAAAACCAATTCCTTCCGTATGAACTTTTCCGGCTGGATATTTTGGATGGATCTCCGCCGTGCAGCGTGTTTTCCTTATCCGGGAAAAGAGAACGGGATTGGGGGAAAAGCAGGCAGTTCCGGGAGGGTCAGGCGAAACAAAGACTGGATGATCTATTTATCCAGTTTGTACGTCTTATTGGGAAATTGAAGCCTAAAGTTTTTATCGCAGAAAATGTGAAAGGGCTTATTGAGGGGAATGCGCGCGGATATGTCTCTGAAATCTTGAAAAAGATAGACTCCATCGGGTATCATACACAGATCTTTTGCCTAAATTCTGCAAAGATGGGCGTTCCACAGAGAAGGGAACGTGTGTTCTTTATCGGGCACAAGAAGGAGCTCCGATACCCGCCGTTAAAATTGGCGTTCCATGAGAGACCAATTCTATTTGGCGAAATCCGGTCAGAAGGGGGGAAACCTGTTTCTGCATTTACATTAAATCAGCTAAAAAGAAAGAGGCTTTCGGATAGGAATATCGGGGATATCAACGAGAGAGAGCGAGGGAAAAATTCCCGTTTTAACTCAGCAATCGTATGGGACAATATTGTCGCTCCAACGATTACATCCGGCGGAGAATACTACAAAGCATATAATGACAGAGCCTTTCTCGACATTGATTACATAAATTGTCAGACATTTCCAGTGGACTATGATTTTGACGGGCAGAGCGTACAATATGTGTGCGGGATGTCTGTGCCGCCGATCATGATGAAGCGAGTGTCAGAAGAAGTCGCTGCGCAATGGCTGGATGTAAAATAACGATTCAAACTCAAATATGGAGGTGGTGATGATGTAGTGGAGGTTAGAGACCTGGCATATGCGGACTGGAAAAATGGCATGAAATACCGAGAAATCGCAGAAAAGTATGATGTCAGTCTGTCAGCTGTAAAGTCGTGGGCAACACGGTATTGGAAAGTGAAAAAGTTGCAACCAACCCACAAAAAAAGTTGCAACCAGGAAGAAAAAAGTTGCAACCAAAAACAGACCCGCGGAGCCCCCAGGGGGAATCGTAACGCAAAAGGGAACCGAGGAGGGGGAGCCCCCAAAGGGAACCTGAATAATTTTAGGCATGGGGCTTTTGCGAAGGTATACTTTGAGCAGATGACAGACGAGGAACTAGAACTCCTGGATATGATCGAAGAGGACGAGGAAACACAGCTCAAAAATCAACTTATCATGCTGACGATCCGAGAGCGGCGTCATCTGGATAGGATCAAAGAGCTGCAGGATGGGGCGAAAAAGGGACAGACCTTGAGCAGGATTACGTCCCAGAAGAGCAAAGAATACTATGGAGCGATCCAGAACCAAGACAAGGCAAAAGGGAAGAAAGGAAATATCTATGAAAGCACGACAACGGAAACAGAATCCGTATCCAACTATATTGTCACCTTAGAGGCAGAACTGACGAAGATCCAGCGGGCAAAGACACAGGCGGCGAAGGCGCTGGCTGACTACCATCTGAATCGGGAACGGTTAAAGATGGAGCGGGAAAAGAACAGTGACGAGATAGAGGATATGTCAGAGGTTGAAGGTGAAATCTATGGGTAAGAAGTATGTAAAGAAGAAGACCCTGGCATATCAGTTCTCGGACAAGCACAGAGACTATATCCGCAGGTGTGAAGCCTGTGCAATCAATGTTGCGGAAGGCGCCGTCCGAGCTGGAAAGACAACCGATAATGTGTTTGCTTTTGCCCATGCGATCAAAAATCATCCCGACAAAATCCATTTGGCTACAGGGTCAACGGCGGCGAACGCCATGCTAAATATCGGGGACTGTGACGGATTTGGATTGGAACATATTTTCCGAGGCCAGAGCCATTGGGGTAAGTACAAGGGGAATACCTGTTTATATATCCGTGGCCCTTCTACTGGCTTTACACAGAAGATCGTGATATTTGCCGGCGGTGGACTAGCGAACAGCTATAAGAAAATCCGTGGTAATAGTTATGGTATGTGGATCGCGACGGAGATCAACCTTCACCATGACAATACGATAAAAGAGGCCAATAACAGACTTCTCGCCTCCAAGCGCCTGAAAATATTCTGGGACCTGAACCCAGACCATCCCAAAGCGCCGATCTACACAGATTATATCGATAAATATGCTGACCAGGAAAAGGCCGGTGTGGATATCGGCGGCTACAACTATATGCATTGTACGATTCACGACAATGTTACGATATCTGAAGAGAGCAAGCAGCAGACGATAAACAGATATGACAAAGGCAGCATCTGGTATCTTCGAGATATCCTGGGACAGCGGTGCATAGCGGAGGGACTGATCTACCGAGCCTTTGCGGACCGCAGGCAGACCGGAAGAAACCGGGTAGAACAAATCACAGTCGAAAAAGTCCAAGAACTTGCGCGCGGCGGGAAGCTGCAGAAGATCAATATCGGGATTGACTTTGGAGGAAATGGGTCGGCTCATGCGTTTGTTGCGACGGCAACGACCAGAGGGTATAAACAATTGATCGCATTATCTTCTGTACGATATGAGGACAGCTCCATGACATCAAATAAGTTAGGAGAGTTGTTCGTGGAGTTCTTTAGAAAGATATTAAATACTTATGGTTTTGTGACAAATATCTATGCGGATTCCGCAGAGACGGTCCTCATCAACAGCCTGCAGGAATCTCTGAAGGAAGCTGGCCTTGGCGGGTATAAGATCAAGAATGCCGCAAAAAGGAGGGTCAATGACCGGATCTATACAGTGTCTATTTTGATGGGGTCATACAGACTTCTCTACACAGAGGACTGCGAAACATTGGTTGAGGCGCTATGCACTACTATCTGGGACCCAAAGAAACTGACAGAAAATGAACGGCTGGACGATGGGACCTGTGATATTGATAGTCAGGACGCTTTTGAATATACATTCGAGCGTGATTGGAAGAAATTTATAAGAGCGGCATAGGAGGTGAACGTGATGTGAAGATCATAGACTGGATCAGAAAGGTGTGGAAAAAAATGTTGAGAAAAGAAGCAAAAGCGGCGGGTATGCCTGTGACGATTTCGCTTGATATGGAAAACGCGATTGAGCTATGGGATCAAATGTTCTGCAATTCTCCGCCGTGGAAGAATGGGAGCGTTAAAACTTTGAACATTCCGGCCGCAATTGCAAGAGAAATTGCAAAGACCGCAACGTCCGAGATGGATGTCCAGATCACAGGCAGCCAGCGGGCAAAGGATATGAGCACAGAAATGGAAGAAAAAGTATTCTGCAAGATTCGGGATATCATCGAATTTATGGTGGCGAAAGGCGGCGTGGTCTTAAAACCATACGTGAACGGGGATGACATCGAGATCGATATCGTCCAGGCGAAACACTTTTACCCAGTGAAATTTGATTCGAACGGGAATATCACCGCAGCCTTCTTTGATGACATAGAATTTGACGGGAATATTCGGTATGTGCGCTTCGAATATCATGAACTGGATAGCGGAAAGTATAAGATCACAAACAAAGCCTACAAAAAAGAGGTCCAGAAAACCAAAGCGGATGGGAAGGATATGGATGTTGGGGAAGAGTGTCCGCTGTCCGAGGTAGACAGATGGGCAGAAATCGAACCAGAAGTTACATTGGAAGACGTGGAGCACGTCTTTTTTTGTTACGGGAAAATGCCGGGAGCCAACCATATCGATGCGGGGTCGCCCTTGGGGACCTCGATTTACGCCCTGGCAGTGGACGCGATCAAAGAAGCGGATTTCCAGTGGACGAGAATTTTAAGGGAATATGAGGAAAAGGAAGTCGTGATCCAAGCGTCCAGTGCGGTGTTTGAAACGGATAGGAATGGAGATCCGATTGTACCACACGGAAAAGAACGGCGCTATGAGGTGTTTGATACAGACATCGATGAGGCGGGTTCCATATCGGATCTGATGAAAGACTGGTCTCCAGAAATCCGGGACAGCAGTTTCTTTAATGGCCTCAACAAGATCCTCCAGAAGATAGAATTTCTGTGTGGGCTGGCGTATGGGACTATTTCTGATCCTTTGGAGTTCGAGAAAACGGCAACGGAGATCAAATCGTCCAAGCAGAGGATGTTTGTGACAGTCCAGGACATCCAAAAGGCTGCAGGAGAGATGATAACGGATCTGGTCCTTGTGATCGGGGAGTTGATGGACGCCTACGAACTTTCTGAGGACGGGGAATGCATTATGTCCATAGACTGGGGAGATAGTATCCTTACGGACAGGGACACAGAATATCAGCGCCGCTGGGCCTGGGTGCAGTCTAACCGGATGAAGCCAGAGAAATTTTTTGCCTGGTATTTCCACTGTACGGAAGAGGAAGCGTTGGAAATGCTCCCGGAAGCGTTTGACCCGTACCAAGAAGAAGAATAGGGGTGATCAGAAATGCCATCACCGGAGTATCTGAAGGACAGCACCAGGGAGATCGAGGCCCTTTCCTATGACTATAGCGAGGAAACAATCTCTATCATAGCGGCGGCACTGGCCGGCCTCAAAAAAGACATGTCAGAAGAAGAGGTCCGGGAATTTGTGACAAGCGTCTCCGGGCAAGTGAATGAAGATGTCCTGGAGAAACGGAGCTCTTATTCCGGCATGTCAGAAGCGGCGATCAGGAAGGCTGTCCAGGAGGCTGGCGAAAAGACAATCCGGGAGAATTCAGAAATTTCAGAAGCCGCAGGGCTTGGAAAGATTACGCAGAATGCCGCGATGGAAGCCGCTGTTAATCAGATGGAGAGGGAGGCGGTCCGGGAAGCGATAAACCTGACCGGGACGACTGCTATTTCCTCACAGGAGGCGTTCATTTCCGCGGCAAATCAAGCCTACCAGAATATCAGGTCGGGGAATATGTCTTATGGAAGCGCTGTCGCTTCCGCGATCAAAGAGGCGGCAAAACGAGGGACGCTTGTCTACTACCCGTCCGGCCACCGTGATAAGATCGAAGTCGCAATGCGGCGGACGGTGTTGTCCGCAGTGAACAAAGGCTCTGGAGAAATGACCCTGTTGTCCTGCCAAGCCGCTGGCTGTGAGTATGTAGAGACTACGGCCCATAGTGGAGCGCGGCCTAGCCATGCCGTGTGGCAGGGAAGGGTGTTTAAACTGAATGGCTCTGCCCCGGGGTATGACAATTTCTATGAGGCGACAGGATATGGCACCGGAGCAGGGCTGTGCGGATGGAATTGCCGACATTCGTTTTATATGTTTTTTCCTGGGATTTCCGCGCCAGCATATTCGCGATCTATGCTACGTGACTACGAGGAAAGAAAGTTTGAATGGAATGGGACAAAGTATACGGATTATGAATGCGCTCAGATCCAACGAGGATATGAACGGAAGATCCGTGAAAGCAGGAGAACGCTGATCGGATATGAATCGGCCAGGAAGAACGCGGCAGACGAAAGTTTGAAGGAGAAACTGGCAAGTGATTTCCAGAATGAATCCGTCCGGCTTAAAAGGCTTGAAAAAGAAATGCGGGAGTTTTGTAAGGAGACCGGAAGATATGTTGATTCTTCTAGGCTGTTTACAATTTCCGGGGACACTGGGAACGCGGACTGGTTTACAAGATCCATCTCACAGAAAGCTGTACATGCAAATAAAGCGGTTACAAATCCGCTGAGAAATGGTATAATCAAAACAGATAAGCAGTTTGGCAAAAAGATTGGGAAACATGCCGCAGACTTTGGGCTGGACCCGTCAAAAGAAGCTGACCGGAAGAAAATGAACCGCATTATCGATGATATCGTTGGCCATGCGGATGAGATCCGGGTTGGGACATGGCGTGGGCAGACCGGTGAATGCAGGTTTTACATCAAGGGGACAGACGTGGTAGTGGCCAATGGCGATATCTTTGTTACGATTTTGAAGGGAGGTCTTGAGAACAGTGGTAGGGTTAAGAACGCAAGAAAGCTCTGAATTTGAGCGGTTTATGGAGATTGTGCAGGAATGCGCGGACGAGCAGGAAGCTGTGTTCTTCCTGGACTGTGGAGAAGGCAGGGAAATCATCCGGGATGATCTGGAAGGCGAAGATCTGAGTGGTTGGCTGATCCCAAAAGACCGATCAGAAGACTTTGAGGAAGAGTTCCTTGCGGGAGAAGATGTGGCTGAAAGCTGGAATGATTTTATTCGCTTTGCCAGGTGGGAATTGGATAACGAGGAAATAAGTGTGATATTTGAAGAGTATTAAGGAGCGGTTCTGTATGATGAATGGAACCGCTTTTCGTTTTTAGGGGCAGCCGGAAGGCTGCTTTTTATTTTTCGGAGGATGGAGGTCATATCAGTGGAGACGGTAGATATTCTTGGAGTAGAGTATGATTTTGTAAGGAATGCAGATCCGGTAGAATATCCTATCATGGATATCCGCGATGCTATGGGATATGCAGAAGTTAATGGGAAAAGGATCATTATTGGAGAACTCATACCAGAAGTAGGCGGCGCAGAAGATATCTCAGAAGCTGTCGATGAAACCATGCGGCATGAGATCATTCATGGCTTTGTCTATGAAAGTGGATTGTATTTTCCATCGGTTGAAGAAGAAGAGCGGATCGTTACGTGGATTGCGCGAATGTTCCCGCGACTTCTGCGATCATTTAGGCAAATTGGCTGTAGCGGTGACGAAAGGAAGAAACAAAATGTGCAAAAAGAATGAGACAGGATTGGGACAGCACATTGTTGTGTTTGACGAGAAAACGGATGAAGTTATTTTTGCGGTTGACTGCAAAAATATCGATAAAGCGATCATGAAAAAGGGATATGGGTACGCATTTTATGATGGCGTGGAGCCTGTATTCTGTGAGGCGGGCCGATCTGTGAGAGTGAAGCATAATGCTTGTGTCGCAAAAGTCCATATAGGAAGTGAGGATAGATGATAAATGTGACAATAGGACCGACAGGCGTGCGGATGAAGGGCCATGCAGGCTATGCGCCAGCAGGAAAGGACATCGTGTGCTCTGCGGTATCAACACTTGCCTGCACATTGGCAACATCACTGATGAATCTTTCAGAGGATAAGATAACGTATAGCTTTGATCCGGGAGACATACGGATTGATTTTGAGAATCTATCGGAGAGAGGGAAACTCTTGGTAGATTCTTTTTTTCTTGGTATCTGCGGAGTGGCAGAAGCCTATGGAGACTATGTGACGATCGACAAAGGAGAAGGGAAGGTGATCCTGTAATCTCCCGCGGGATGCCGGGTTATGCATTCTGGCCCAATCCTTGTGAGGGCGATATAAAACAACAAGAGGACCATTAATTTCCATGGAGGTATATCAAAATGAAGAAAAGAGAAAAAGACGAACTGTTAGGAAGGATTCCGCTGGAGCTCCAGCTTCTTGCTGAGGGCGATGAAGGCGAAGAGGACGATGATAACGGTGAGGAAGACGTCGATGATGACGAGGAAGGTCAGGAAGACGATGAAGGAAAAGATTCTGGGAAATCCGGCAAGGGCGATGATTCTGAGGAATCCAATGAGGACGATGGGAAGGAGACCTATACCAAAGCAGAACTGGATAAGATCGTAAGGAGCAGAGTTCGAAAAGAGCGGCGGAAAATGCGGGAAGAGCAGAAGAGACAGGAACGTAGAGAAAAAACCGGAAGTGGGAAAAAGACGGAAGATGGAGATAAGGACGACCAGGAGGATTCAGATCTGGCAGAAGAGCGGCGCCTGCGGCTTGCAGCCGAGAAAAAGGTGAATCTTCTGACCAAGCGCGATCAGGCGATTGACAAAGGAGTTGACCGGAAATTCGCAAAGTTTGTCGTGGCGGAAGTCATGGACAGCGTGGATGATGAGGAAGACTTTGAGGACGCGCTGGAAGAATACTTGGAGAAGAATCCGCAGTTTTTGAAAGCTGAAGGAGATGATGGTGTGAAGTCCTCCCAGAAACCAAAGAAGAAACCTAAGTTTAGTGCCAAACTGAACGATGGGAAGAAGAAATCGGCGGCGGAGTATAAACCGCCCAAAATTATTTAAACAAAGTAGGAGGTAGAAGAAGATTATGAATACTATGACAACGAAACACTTTGTTTTCCGGCTGCAGTTGCTGGCGATTGCCAGCCTGTCTGTCTTGGTGGACGGAGAAGAAGGAAAAGATTTCCTGGCGGAAAAGTATGAGGGACTGATCGAGAACGTGCAGGCGAAGATGATCTCTAACATCTTCAAGAACACAGAGCTTTCCGGGGATCCAGAGGCCGGCACATTGAAGGCGAAGCGATTTACGAACGCAAAGTCTCAGGCGTATGGAACCGCCAGGACATCTGGTAGGGGTCAGTACCTGAAGGATAAAGGTGTGGCTATTGATATTGATGTGGACCGTGAGATCGTGGAAGAGATCGAGGAAAAAGACGTCCGGCTGCTTGGCGTAGAGGGCTTGGTATCTAAGAGGTCTGCAAACCATGAACAGTCCATGGTCCGCGAACTGGATGGCGCGTTCTTCGAGTGTGCGGCAAAGGAGGGAACCTCCGTAGACGTGTCTGGGCTTACGGAAACCAAGGATAAGCTGGACAAGCTGATTCTGACCCTGCATAAGACCAAAAACGATTATGTGGACGGCGTGGACAAGGAGAATATCCATGTTACGCTTTCCCCGGACGCTTATGAGGATATGCGGGATTATATCGACACCAAGTCCAATGCGAACGTAGACACATCCGTGGAAGAATTTGGAAAGTATCACGGTGTCCATGTATATTCCAACATTCACCAGCCAGAAGGCGTGGAGATGATCGCTATGTGCATGGGTTCTATCGCGCAGCCAGTCATGCCATCTCCGTATGAGCCTTCCCGGATTCCGCTGTCTAAGGCGATTGCGATCGAACTGTATTACAGCTATGGGACGAAGGCGGTCATGCCGGATTTGATCTACTATGTGGGGACTTATACGGACCCGGAGGAAGAGGAAACAGATGATGAAGAAGAGGATGGCGGAGGAACCGGATTACAGACACAGTCGTTATCGGCTCCTGTAGCAAACGAAGCTGACTTGTCCGGCATGACAGTGGCACAGTTGAAGGAGTTTGCGACAGAGAATGGATATAATGTAACAGCCACTACGAAAGCGGAGATTGTGTCTGAAATCCAGGATCAGATTCAGGCCGAGAACATCTAAAAATGCGGGGGATAGCCCCCGCATATGGAAGAGGTGAAGCGCATGTATGCTGACTATGCCTATTACACGGGCGAATTCCACGGGATAAAGATCAAAGACGAGGAAACTTTTGACAAATATGAAAATCGGGCGGAAATCCTGCTGGACAAGCTGACGCTGAACCGTTGCAAAGACATGGCAGACCCGGGAAGTCGAGTCAAGAATGCTGTATGCGAGGCGGCAGAAATCTATTGCGAAAAGCTAGAGAAGGATAAGACCGGAATCGCATCTGAGAATACGGATGGCTATTCTGTCTCCTATAGCGCGGAAGAAGTATCTGGGACAATCGCGGACAGATCGGCGGCCCGTGTGATTCGTTTTTACCTGGAAGGGACCGGGTTACTGCTGAGAAGGAGGGGATGGCGTGATCACGAATGCGGAAATTACCATATTTAACGCATGGGCGGACCGGCAGGAAAGAAAGATCATATACCTTCCGCACTTTATCGAAGAAGTATGGTTTTACAAGGATATCAAGGTATCCGCCTCGGAAGGAGGATTCGTCCGGGGCGATCTGTTCAAAATAAGAATCCCGGATTCCTGCCTGTATGGCTGGCTGCCGCCAGAAAGATATGCCACTTTGGATGATCCTGAAACCGCAGAAGCGTGGACAGTGCAAGACAGGGACTTCTTTGTCATCGGTCGATGGACGGGCGGGAAAGTTGAAGACATGAAAGAGGTCAAGAAAACCTATTTCGGGGTGATGGGAATCGTAAACAGCCATACTGAGAATTTCTATGGCGCGAATCCACATATACGGATTGGGGGCGGTGTCTAATGGCGACCATGGTAAAAATCGAGATGGATCCGATCGACAAGATCCTGCTGAAGCGGAAGTTGAATGACAATGGTCAGGGCCAGCGGTTTTTCACCCACGAGGTGCGGAGGATGGCAGACCCGTATGTCCCACTCCTGAATGGTCCCTTGAAGAATACCGCCAGAGAGGAAGTAAACAGGATTGTCTATATCCAGCCTTACGCCCAGAAACAGTATCATACCAATCCCGGGAACGGATTACGCGGCCCGTATTGGGATAAACGTATGTGGGCTGACCGAGGTCCTGAGATTGTGAAAGCCACGGCTAATTTTTGTGGAGGGAAAGCGAAATGAGCATATCAGGGAAAGTAAGAGAATTTATGAACGGCTGCCCGTTCTTGGAAGAGTTTAAGGAAGCCACCTTCCCGGTGGTAAACCTGAACCTTCTGGGGGAGGATGAGACAGCGTATAGCATCGAGGACACGCCGGCGGAACCCATTGTAAAGAGGTACACCAACGGGGACACTCTGAGACAGTATGTGTTCTCATTCTGTTCCCGTACGTTGTACAGTCCATCCGCAAATCTTGATACTGCGGAATTTTATGATAAATTCTCGGACTGGCTGGATGAATGTACAAGAAAAGGGGAACTTCCGGAACTTGGAGGGAACCTGCAGGCGAAGGCTCTCCGGGCTACGACCGGAGGCTATATGTACGACAGTAAAGGGAAGAGCTGTCAGTACCGGATACAATGTCAATTTACATATTACAAACGGAGGTAAAAAAGTATGAAGTTTAATTTACAACTGTTAGCGGTAGAAACAGGCGTGGAGCAGAGATACCAGCAGGCAGACTACATTGACGTCACGGGAGCCAGCGAAGAGCCCCAGTACGAACTCATGGGAAACGGCGTGACCCAACTGGATAATTCCCCGTCTGCGCAGACCACATCTAAGCGATATGTCAATCAGAAATCTGCGACCCAGCGGATCGGATCCTATGAGTGGACAGCACCGCTGGAATTTGACCTGATACGGGCAGAAGCGGCACTCGAATACATTGCCCAGATTGGGGAGAATGAACTGACCGGATCTGAGGCAGAGACCAATTATGTACGGGTCTATCTGAATAAGGCCGTTGCGGAAAAGGAGAATACTTTTGAGGCGAAACGCAGGCGGGTAGCAGTTGAGGTTGCGGACTTTGCGGATAATGACGGAGAGATCCAGGGAAGCGGAAACCTGATCGCTGTTTCCGACTGGGTGGATGGCGAGTTTAACACCCAGTCCAAAACATTTACGGAGGCTGGCGCTGCCGCGGCGAGCACAATGTCCGTACAAGCAAATACTCCAGCGGCGAATACCGCTGGTACGGCCAATGCCGCTAAGACATCTGCCACGACAAAATAGTAATGATCCGCCTAAGCGGAAAAGGAGGAATCTCTATGAATATCAATGGTGTGGAACTGGATTTCGCGTTTTACGCGGCAAGGAACGTGGATATGCGGGAACGGTATCTGAACGAGCTGAAGGATATCACAGAGCATATTGAAGAGGAAATGGCGGCGATCCCGGATAAAACCGAGCAGATTAAGCATAACTGCGCCCGTATTCGCCGGCTTTTCGATGTTACTTTTGGAGAGGGGACCGGGGCAAAGGTCTGCGGGACGGACGATGACGAACTGGTATGCATGGAGGCATATGAAACATTGATCCGTGAGCAGATCGCACAGTCTGACCGGTATAATTCCGCAAACGAATCCATGTTGCAGATAGGAAACCGTGCGGCCAGGAGAGCACAGGAGAAAAGCCGCAAGAAAGGGCGGAGATGACTGCACTGACAATGGCCTTCCCGGAAAGCCTGGAGGTTTCCGGGAAGCAGTACAAGATTGATAGTAGTTATCGTACAGTCCTTGAGTGTAATGGCATATTGAACGAAGATCCAGACCTTTCAGAGAAGAACCTCATACGTATGCTGACGATATTCTACCGAGAAGGCCCGACAGATGTTTGGACAGAAGAATTTGTCGATCAGATGTTCTGGTTCTTTGCCTGTGGACGGGAACAGGAAAAGAAGCGGTTCCCAAAGAAGATTGCAGGTGTAAACGGGAAGAAACCGTTCGATTTTACGAAGGACGCAGATCTAATCTATGCCGCGTTTATGCAGGAGTACGGGATCGATCTGAATGAACAGGACATGCATTGGTGGAAATTCATGATCCTTCTGGAAAATATTTCCGCTGACACCAGGCTGGCAAAGGTGATCGAGTACCGGACGATTGATGTGAACAACAAAAACCTGACGAAAGAAGAAGCGAAATTTTATAAAGCCATGCAGAGCTACTACGGTCTTGAAAGTCAGAAAAAGGTAAGCGAGAAAGTGCGTATGATCGAGGAAGCCCTGCTGAATGGCGGAGACGTAAGCAAGATATTGGAGGGTGATTGGAATTGAAAAAATAAAATGTGTAAAATGCGGGCACACCCTTCTTTTCGCGGATGTTGTGAAAGGCGAGATCAAGTGCCCGCGGTGCAAGAAGATAAATAAGATCATATATCCTGCAAAGGGAAGAGTTCAGAGGCGCACCGTCGAGTAGCGTCCAAGCCTACTTTGCATTTGACAAGGTAGGTGAATTGGAATGTCTGACGGGAAAGTCATCATCGAAACAGATCTCGATAATTCTGGCATAAAGAAAGGGCTTGCCACAATGGGAGGTTTGGCAAGCAAAGGAGCGGCTGTTGCCACAAAGGCAGTTGTTGCGACAGGGGTGGCGCTTGGCGGTGTTGCTACGGCTGCGATCAAAGTTGGGAGCGACTTTGAGGCGCAGATGTCCAGGGTAAAAGCGATCTCAGGAGCCACAGGGACAGAATTTGAAGCGCTCAGGCAACAAGCCATACAGCTTGGCGCGGACACAGCATTTTCAGCTTCCTCCGCGGCAGAAGGTATGGAAAACCTGGCGGCCGCCGGCTTTGAGACAGCGGAGATTATGGATGCCATGCCGGGAATGCTGGCACTAGCGGCGGCATCGGGAGAAGACCTGGCCTCCAGTTCTGACATAGCCGCATCAACACTCCGGGGGTTTGGCCTGGCCGCTTCTGACGCAGGGCATGTGGCAGATGTCTTGGCCGAGAACGCAAACCGGACCAACTCTTCTGTAGCTGAAACTGGAGAGGCTATGAAGTTTGTTGCGCCGTTGGCTCGTGCGGCAGGGATATCCATGGAGGAAACGGCCGCGGCTATCGGGATCATGGCCAATGCCGGAATCCAGGGATCTCAGGCAGGTACAACACTGCGAGGGGCATTGTCCCGGCTGTCAAAGCCGACAAAGGCCATGCAGGAAGCGATGGACGAGCTTGGCGTCAGCTTCTACGATTCTGACGGCAAGATGAAATCCCTGTCCGATCAGGTTGGTATGCTCAAGACGGCCATGGCCGGTATGACAGACGAGCAGAAGAATAACTACCTGGTTACGCTGTACGGCCAGGAATCCTTGTCTGGTATGCTTGCACTCATAAATGAAGGCGAAGGCGCCCTTTCAGATCTGACAGAATCCTACCAGAATTGTGATGAGGCGGCGCAGGCGGCGGCGGATACCATGCAGGATAATCTTGCCGGCGCAGTCGAGCAGTTAAAAGGCTCTGCTGAAACGTTGGGGATCGCATTCTACGATAGTGTATCAACACCGCTGAAGGAAGCGGCCCAGGCGGCGACTGAAAGCGTGAACCAGATCACAACAGCGTTTAACAATGGAGGGATAGAGGCAGCAGTCGCTGAGGCAGGGAACCAATTTGCAAGTCTGGCTACAGAAGCGGCTTCCCATGCGCCTGAAATGGCGGAAGCGGCAGTCGGATTTATCCAATCCTTTGTTGGCGGGATTGTGGATAATAGAGGGCGGTTGATCGCGGCCGCAGGAGAGGCGGCTCTAGCGATAGCCGATGGATTTTCGGAATTACTGCCATCTGAATTGAGAAAACCAGTAGAAGAAGCAATCGATGGGATTGCGGATTCGTTGAGCTCTGGTGGACTGAAACGTGGCGCAAAGTCAGCGATATCCGCATTTGAGAGTGTGATAGATGTTGCGGGAGATCTGGCGGGGGCAGCGCTTCCTGCTCTGGTAGAGGTGGTAGATTTTGCCGGTGATCATATCGAACTGCTGGCGGCTACTGCTGGTACCGCATTTACAGCTTTCAAGGGGTACAAAGCGATCAGTACAGCCTCATCGATCGTGAGCAAGGGAGCGAAAGCCTGGCAGACAGCGAGTAAAGCAGTCGATGCGTACAATGTGATTCAGATAGCGTGCTCTGCCCAGGGAGTGATATCAAATGCTACCTTAACAGCTGGTCAAGCGGCAGTAGGATTACTAACTGGAAGGGTTACGCTGGCTACCGCGGCGCAAACAGCATGGAATGCTGTCATGAACGCTAATCCGATCGCTATCGTGATCACGGCTGTCGCGGCGCTGGCGGCCGGTATAGCAATTTACACGGCTACTCAGGATGATTCTGCCGCGGCTATGGAACGGGCGAATGAAAAGCTGCGAGAACAGGCGGAAGCCATCCGGGACACCCAGGCGGCACGCCAGGAAGAAGTGGACGGGATCAACCAGAGTTATGCGCAGTACCAGGCATTGTGGACGGAACTGCAGGGAATCGTAGACCAAAATGGAAAGATCAAAAAGGGATATGAGGACCGTGCGGCATTCATCACTTCGACACTTGCGGAGGCGACTGGCCAGGAGATCACGATCACGGATGGCGTGATCGATAAGTACGGAGAGCTGTGCGGAAGTATAGAAGAGGTGATCGAGAAGAAACGTCAGGAAGCGATTTTGGCCGCCTATGAGGATTCTTATACAGAGGCGATCAAGAATCGGGTGGAGGCGCAGAATACCCTGGCGGAAAAGTCTTCACAGCTTGAGGACGCCCAGAGAAAACTCGTGGAAGCGGAAAAGGCGGCAGAGGATGCCGGGTTGAATGCGGCTACAGCCGGAGGGAAATACGGAGCCGCGATATCTAATGCAGAAGCGGAGGTCAGAAGCGCGGAACAAGCTCTCAGAGACGCAAAGACAGCGACCGATGAATATTCCACGACAGCGGCCAATTATGAGGCGGCAATGGGCGCTATCGAATCTGGTAGTGATAATGCTGGACTGGCAATCTTGCGCTTGGAATCCAACATGAAAACTGCTACCAGCTCAACGGAAGCGGAACTCCAAAAACAAGTGGACACTATGACGGAACAGTATGAAGTCATGAAGTCAAAAGCGGCACAAGGGATTGACGGCGTGACCCAAGAGACCGTGGCCGGATATGAAGCCATGATGCTTATGGCTCAGTATGAACTTGCGGCAAAAAGCGATGTCCCGGCGGAAGAGCTTGAAGCAATGTTGCAGAAAGCCAAGGACGCATTGGCAAGGAGTGACTTGGCAGGTGCGGCCATGGGTGCTACCGCTGATGTTGGAGATGCGGCTGCGGAAGGCATTGAAGGAGGAAAAGCAGAAGTCGAACAGGCTACCCAGGAGACCATCACGGAAGGTGTGAAGGACGGGGCGGAATCCGTAGATACATCTTCCGTTAGCGGATCCGCGTCAAGCGTGGGAGAAACAGTTGCGGAAGGGATCAAAGATGGCGAGGGTGCGGTCAGTGAGGCTACCCAAGAAACGATTACGTCTGGCGTCCAGAGTGGCGCGGAGGCCGCAGATACGGCTGGTGGAATACAGGGCTCAGCAAAAAGTATCATTGCGAGTGTGGCCGATTCCATAAAATCAGGGGCCTCTGAGGTGGGTGAAGCCACAAAGGGAACGATTGAGGAAGGGGCGTCTGCTGGGGCGGAATCCGCAGATACTTCATCCATGGCGAATGCCGGGAATAATATGGTCCAGGCTCTAACAAATGCTATCGTCATGCTTCAGCAGACGGTTTACGCAACGGCCCAGGCGCTTGGATTGAATGTGAATATGGGGCTTGGATCTGCCAATCTAAGCGGAAACGCCTCCATGGTCGGAACGGGTGCGGCAAGTGCGCTTTCTTCCGCTCTCTATGCTGGGTCTTGGAACGCAAATTATAATGCCAATATGCTCGGATATAGCGCCAATATGGGTATCCAGAGCGCTAACATGCCATACTCATTCCAGACAGCAGGAACCGGCGCTGTTGGAGGATTGACCGGCGGGCTGATGACCGGAACTGGACTGGCAGGCGCACGAGCATACAGCCTGGGCGTGAGCGCTAATGGAGGTCTTCAAAGCGCCAATATGTCTGGCACATTTGGAAGTATAGCTTCTGGGGCCGGAGCGGCAGTTAGAAACAATCTGAACAGTTCCGCTTCAGGTGTGAGTGGCGCGGCAGCAAGTATTGGATCAGCGGCAAACTCTGGTATTTCAAAGGCCGGGATTAACCGATCCTTCCAGTCTACAGGATCAGAGGCTGGCACTGGGCTGGCAACATCCATCAGGGCCCAGAACGCCGCAGTAGTATCATCGTCAAGGCTACTTGGGACCGGTGCCTTGCAAGGGCTCAAGTCTGCTAATATCAAGGTTGGAGCTCAACAAGAGGGAGTTCAGTTCGGGCAAGGTTTTGCGACCGGAATCCGGACAGGAGGCGCCACGGCCAGGAGTGCGGCCGTAAGTATTGGAGTGTCTGTTAAGAGCGCTCTTTCAGGTCTGTCCTCAGAAGGTCGGGCTTTAGGCTTGAATTTTGCGTCTGGATTTGCCCGTGGCATATCCGCCGGTAAGTCTCAGGCAATCGCGGCTGCCTCCAGTATGGCATCGGAGGCTCTGAGTGCGGCAAAACGAAAGCTGGATGTAAACTCTCCATCTAAAGAAACAGAATGGATCGGAGAAATGTTTGATCTCGGCGCGGAACAAGGTGTTGAGAAAAATGCAAATAAGCCAGTAGTAGCAGTAGAAAAGATGGCGGACAAAATGTTGTCTGCTATGGACATGAGCGTTATGGCGGAACGGATGAGGGCCGCCATGGAAGTTAATACTGGCCGGATTGCAAAAGGAATATCATCAACAGTGGCAGAATCCAAATCTGGAAGAAGCCAGACATCTGCGTCTGTAAAATTGAGCGATGAAGATCTGAAAAAGATTGGGCAGGAATTTGGACGTGTTGCGGCGGAAATCTTATTGAATGGATTGGACGGAATGTCCATCGGCGAGATCAATAAACGTGAACTTTTTAGGATTATAAGGGAGGGCGAATAATGAAGGATATCAAGTATATAAGCAGTACAGGAATAGTCCTTGATCTTTTGAAGCCCCCATATATGCTGCAGACGGGTGACTTGTTTAATTACAAATGGGATTACACTTCAACAAATTCTAAAATCAAAGGATTTTCAAAGGACGTTTCGGAAAAATCCCTAACGATGAGTATTTTGAATTATAGCAAAAGCTCTTATTACGCAGCTATCGACAAGTTTTTTGAGACAGTAGAACTGGATGTGTTATTGGAATCCCCTGGAAGGCTATACATCGGAGAACAATTTCTTCGATGTTATGTCATAGCGTCCGATAAGACGGAATGGGAAAATGACATAGAACTCCTGGATAACGACATCACGCTCTTGACAGATCATCCTTATTGGATTACAGAGCACCCAAACTATTTCAAATCGAGCGAGATCCTGTCCACCAATAACAAACGGTATCCAGGCAGGTATGCTTACCGGTACGCCAATGGCCTGACCAATTCCAGTATTACCAATGAGCATTACGCCGAGTGTAACTTCCGTATGATCATCTACGGGCCATGCACCAATCCGGCCATCTACGTTGGAGGATATGGATATCTGTTTAAGATTGTGTTGGAGGAAGGGGAGTACCTGGAGGTGGACAGCGCCCAACAGACCGTGACAAAGTATATGACCTCCGGGATCAAGGTCAATGCTTTTAATAATCGAAACTTTGCGGATTCCGTTTTCCGGCCGATCCAGACCGGCAGGCAGGAAGTGAGCTGGAATGGAAGATTCGACTTTGATCTGATTTTACTGGAAGAAAGGAGTGAGCCAAAATGGTCGTAAGCGCGGAGGCGATCTATGACGGAGGGACCTATGAGCTTGCCAGGGACAACCAGACGGGCTTATACACCGCAAAGATCGAGGCGATCAGGAGACTGCCCCGGACGGACGAGCCGTATAGTTACTATCCGGTTATGCTGCGAATCACGGATGATGCGGGGAATGTGACGATCAGGACCGTGTCTGACGCAGTGATTGGGCCGGATTTGCTCCTGACGGTACGGGAGCAAGATATCTTTCCGCTCAAGTTTATCGTGGCGAATGAAATGGGAGAAGAAGTCGGGTACCTGAAGGAAGCCAACGGAATTGATCTGGATTTGGGAGACACCAACGATGTGGAGATCGAGATGGACACCGAGATCTGGACGGAAGACCTCCTGAACTGGAGGTACCGGCTGTATATCCCCGGGACAGAGTATGGCTGTCTGATCGAGGATCGGAAGACGTCCACGTCCAGCGGCACCATCACCTGGCTGGGATATACCTGGCGGGGGCTGCTGACCCAGAAGATCATCGAGCCGCCCTCCGGCCAGTCCCACTTGACCGTGTCCGGGGACGCCAATGAGATCATCGGGCAGGTGATCGGAGATCGGTTTGGGGCCCTCTTTGTGGCGGACAGCTCCGCTAGTGGAATACAGGTAAGCAATTACCAGTTTGACCGGTACTGTACCTTGCTGACCGGCCTGGAGAAAATGCTGTCGGCCTACGGCGCCAGGCTGAGGATCTATTATCAGCAGGGAGACCCTGGCGGGATGAACGGGGCGGTGCATTTATGCGCGGTCCCGATTACAGACTGGTCGGAAGATCTGGAGTACAGCCAGGACGGGGAGATCCATTTTACCACTCGGGACTACCGCCGTGGGATTAATCATCTGATCTGCGCCGGCACCGGGGAAGAAGAGAGCAGGACCGTCCTCCACCTGTATGTGCAGGAGGATGGAAGTATTGGAGATACTCAGTATTATTTTGGGCTGGATGAGCGGACCGCGCTGTACTCTTATACCTCCCAGTCTGATGTGGACCAGCTGCGGGAGGATGGGATGGAACGCCTCCAGGAACAGATGAACTATACACAGATGGAAGCAACGATCGACAACGTGGATGTGGACGTGGGAGACATCGTCGGCGGCCGGGACAGGATCACTGGAATGCACCTGACCCAGCCTGTGGTCGGTAAGATCCTGCGGATCAAAAACGGAAGTGCGACGATTGAATACAAATTGAAAGGAGAGGGATGATATGGCTTTTAAGGCGATTACGTTAAATACTCCCGCGGCAGACCCGGCGCATATCCTGGCGGAAGACGACGCGGCGATCTATGAGAGCCTGTTTGGGAGTGACAAGGTGCTCAACATCGGCGGAAAGCTGGCCGCAACGACGATCAGCAACAACCAGGTGCGGATCACGGACGGCGTAGTGGTCGTTGGTGGACATGTAGGGCGGATCTACAAGGGAGACTATGAGGATATGACAATTGAAAATGGGGTCTCTGGGCAGAATCGAAATGATCTGATTGTAGCCCGATACCTGGTCGGGAGTGACGGTGGAGCGGACACCTATGGGCTTGCTGTGATTAAGGGAACCGCTGGGACTACCGCAGAAGATCCGGTGTATGTACAGGGTGATCTGTACAATGGTGATCAGCAGAGGGACGCCCCACTATACCGGGTCAGACTTGAGGGGCTGAGCATAGTGGCGGTGGAACCGATGTTTGAGGTGGGCCAGACGATCGGGGAGCTGGAAGAAGCGGTTGAAGCATTAAATAGCAATAAGGTAAGTGGCTGGGGCGCTCTTGAAAATGTATCCAACCCGTATGCACCAGATGTAGATGGATACATCAGGGTCTACTTTTCGCCTAGCGGAAATACTGATGCAACTGTATATGTGACACAAAATGGGAACGGATATTTCTATGGATCGTCTTCAGGCGGCAGTAATTTTTTACAGTATTTCCCAGTAAAAGCTGGTAACACATATCAGGGGCAAGCTTCGCAACCAGGTACTATTCAGCTCGCCTTCATGCCGCTTCAAAAGGAATAGTTATTCCGCCGCTCAGTAGGTGAAGGGCATATAGAAGTATGTTTGTGACGTGGTTCCCGCGCTGGATATCAGAAGGGTTCCGTCCATGGATACCGCAACAATTCCAAAGGAAGCGTCTCTGACATTGATTATCCTAGGTGGAGCTGGCAGGCCAGTAGCTATTGTCCTACCTTGAACCGGGATACCGATGACTTGCGGGTAGACCTTTACTTCACGTCCCCGTCGCTGGGCCCAAGTGGCATTTGTGGAAAATTGTGATGTGTTAAGGCTCAGAGGAATATTCTCTGGTTCAACTTTCATTTTGCTATTTAACGCTACATAAAAATATGATTTTGTGCCGGCCGACCGGAAGAAAGGAGATGATAAGAGTGGCAATAAGTACCGCAGAATGGAGCCTGAATGGGCAGACTTATCTGTTGGAAAAAGACCCAGCCACCGGAAAGTATAAAAAGACCCTTACGGCGCCTGCAAAGAGTAGTTACAGTCAACCAAACCACGTGTATGCGATAATCTTGGAGGTCACGGACCAGGCTGGGAACGTTACCACGATCGACCAGGATGACACTGAGTTTGGATCGGTCATGAAGCTGGACGTAAACGAGACAGTCGCCCCGGTCATCACCCCGACTTTGCCGGGGGAAGGAGCCTATCTAACGGACCACAGCGTCCAGATCCAGTTTGACGTGACAGACAATGATTCTGGGGTGGTGCCTGACAGTATCTCCCTGCAGATCGACAGCCAGGCAGTGATCACCACCGGACTGACTAAGACGGGGATCACGGGCGGCTACCGCTGTACCTATACGACCAGCAATATCGCGGACGGAGCACATACCCTAAGGATCAACGCCATGGATAACGATGGCAATGTGGCGGCCCAGAAGACGGTCAATTTTGTCGTAGATACAACCAACCCAGAGCTTAATCTATCCACCCCCGCAGCGGATCTGATCACTAATCAGCAGAGCGTGACCGTGGCCGGAGTGACCAGTGACGCCACCAGCGGACCGTGTGCCGTGACGATCAAGCTCAATGGCACGGATCAGGGGGCGGTGAGTGTCGGAGGAGATGGATCATTTGCAAAAACAGTGTCTCCCTTTGTAAAAGGGGTCAACACGGTTGTGGTCCGCTCCACGGACAAGGCCGGAAAGTATACGGAGATATCCAGGACCGTTGCATACGATCCAGACGCGCCGCAGGTACTGTCTGTCGAGATCAGCCCCAATCCGGTAGACGCGGGAGAGGAATTTACGATCACGGTCGAGGCTATCGATGAATAGGAGGGGAGGCAGATGATCTATGTAGATGATATCACGGTTACACCTAATCCGGTAGACGCTGGCGGAACAATCACAATCGAAGTGACCGTCCACGAAGAATATGAGAACGCGAAAAAATACGCAAACAGGTACCCGTACCGTTACGGGGAGAAAGGAGAAGACCAATGAAACAGTTAGTATTGAATGATGGCAGGAGTATGGAGGTGCAGAGCGTCAGTGCTGCGGGCGGCGTCCTGCATGTCAGGATGATACTTACCACATCGGAGCAGCTCAAGGCCTACTTTATGGACACTTTTGCCACATCCGTTATGACGCTCTATGAAAATGGAAAGCCGGTAGATGATCCATATGAAAATTACACAATCCTAAAGTATATAAAAGAGGAGACCGGCGGGATCTGGGAGGTTGAACTGCGGCAGACGGAGGCAGACACCAACACACAGCTGGCGGAACTGAAGGAAGAAGTGCAGGCAGCCCAGCAGGCCACAACCCAGACCAATACAGACCTGCAGATGGCGATTGCGGAGCTGACCATGGTGATTGCCACCCTGGCGGTACCGGCCGCGGAAACGCCGCAGGACACGGAAGGGGGTGAGATGGATGTTTAACGAGTCAAGTGTGATCGTTAAGACCTGGGTGAGCCTGGTAATGGCTGGGACCTATACTCAGGAGCAGGTGCCAAAGCTTGGAAACCTGCAGGAAGTAGTTGGAAAAGTATTAGCTGAAATGAAAGGAGAATGATTATCATGACGTTTACAAAGGATAGTATTTTAGTAAAAACCTGGGTGAGCCTGGTAGTATCAGGCGTATTTACGGTGGATCAGGTGCCGGCGCTCTTTAATCTCCGCAAGGTAGTGCGGGAGATTGTAAGCAGCCTGGTCGGAGAGTGATATGGAGCCGGCACAGATCACCCTCGCGATATCCGTCCTGGGATTCCTGGCCTCTGTCTACTACAGCAACCGCAACGCCAAAAAGGCGGATATGAGCGAGGCGGTCCAGAGAGCTGAGGATAATGCGAGAATCGCAACTAAGCTGGACAACATTGCGGCAGACGTACGTGATACGTCCAAAAACGTAGACCGGCTCCGAGAGGACCTGGCGGAGCACGGAAGCCGGATCTCCGCAGTGGAGCAGTCGGCCAAGTCGGCCCATCACCGTATCGATGAGTTGATAAAGTTGCATAACCGGTACTGCGGGGTGGACAATCCTTATCGAGAGGAATGGAGGCATGGACATGCAGGACAAGGGAAGGATTAAGAAAGCCCTGGACAAAAGCCCGATCAACTACTTTTCGGATCTGCTCATCGTGGCGATGGTGATCGCTTGGATTGCCGTGCTGACTATCATGGTCGGCATGGCGATCTACTCCACGATCACCCTGTGTGACAACATGCTCTGGTCGGATGTGGCTAATCTGGTGGCGGTGCCCCTGTCCTGCGGCGGGGCGATCTGGATGATTAAAAACAGTGTGCAGCACGCCATCGCCTACAGCCGAGGGCAGCAGGCACACATGGATTTCCCGGCCGTGAATGCAGATGGGGAAAGCGATGGGGCGGAACAGTTGATGGACATCCCAGAAAATGGGGAAGAAAATCAAAATAAGGAAACGGAGGATGTAGGATAATGAATGAGATTATTTTTCAGGCGGTCAACCTAGTGGTCATGATCGCCACCCTTGTAGTAGTGAGGTACATAGTGCCATGGATCAAGGACAAGATTGGGGCAGAAGCCCTTAACACGGTGGCCGAGTGGGCGAAAAAGGCTGTGCTCTATGCGGAGCAGGTCATGACGGCGGCGACTGGAGAGGAAAAGAAAGCCGCAGTCACAGAACTACTGAAGGAGATTGTTGAGGCGAATAAGATATCTATTACAGACCAGCAGATTGATATCCTGATCGAATCTGCCGTCAAACAGATGAACATGGAAGAATCTACGATCACGATCGAGCAGACTGTAGAGCCTGCGGAAAGCGAGGGATAGATATGGCGGTCAAAGTCGGATCAGCAAAGATCAACGAAAAAGGAACTACTACCGGTGGGGCGGCAGGAGATCAGACGGGAGGAGAAGTCGCGACACAGAATTGGTACCTACACAGCAAGGGGTGGGTCGTTATCCGGCCAAAGTCTGCTACGGTGGCAGAAAAGATTGCGAAATGCATGGAGGCGGCCTGCACAAACAACAAGATTGGTTACTGCCAGACCCATAGAGGGACACTCACCATGGAGGCGAAGAAATATGGGTATGATGTGAGTAAGGTCACAAAGGCGGTAGAAGTAGACTGTTCTGAACTCGTCAGGGTATGCTGTCTGTATGCCGGTATCTCTGTGACATCGTTTTCGACGGCGACAGAGCTTAGCACCCTGAAAGCTACCGGGAAATTCGAGATTTTAACGGATTCAAAATACTGCACATCCAGCGCCTATCTCAAGCGAGGGGATATCCTGGTCACAAAAACAAAGGGGCATACTGTTGTAGTGCTGGGAAACGGATCCGGCGCGTCTTCTTCCGGGACGAGCTCCGGGAGCACCGCTGGAAGCTTCAGCGCAAAAGTGGAGGCGGCCAGGAGTTACAATAAGTCCCTGACTGGAACCTATGTTGTCAATACCCAGTCCAGTAACCTTATGCTGCGGGCCGGGGCTGGAACATCAAAGGCAATCCTGGCCAAAATGCCAAAAGGGGTAAAAGTACAGTGCTACGGCTACTATACCGTGGTTGGCGGCGCCAAGTGGCTGTACGTGATGTACGACGGAGTAACGGGATTTGCTTCAGCGGAGTACCTCAAAAAGCAGTAATAATATCCCCGGAGTTGAGACTCCGGGGTGTTTTTAATTTTCTGGGAGGATGTATATTTTCCTCTTGCGATTCCGCCCAGCAATCTTTCCTTGTCGCTTGATGAGCCTCTGTACCTTGTTGAATTGCTGGACCGTTATGATCGAGGGATGAATCCCCTTATACAACTCCCCGAGAAATAGGTTCCATCCTGCGTATATAGGGCGGGTCAGTATCTTTTCGATATGCCAGGCAGTCAAGTATCCTCCGCGTTTTCCGTGTATTCCGAGCTGATCACAGATGTGTTCAAGTTCGATAAGGCTCTTCCTCGCTTCATATGAATCGTATAGATAGCGGACTATTTTGGCTTCCGCGGCATTGATTTTGAGTGAATCCTTGCCGTCCAGATCGTAACCAAGAATATAACTGCACGTCCGCTTGCCCTGCTTGGCGCGCTCTGTCATGGCGAGAATGACGTTTTCGGCGATGACCTCTCGCTCAAATTGTGCCACTGTGCCGAGCATAGATCGTATCATCCTTCCAGCCGGTGTCGTGCTATCGAAAGCCTCAGAATAGCTGATCAGGGACACCCCCTTTTTGTCGAGCAGGTCACACGTGGCTGTAAGATTGGCAAGGTTGCGAGAAAATCGAGTGAGTTTCCAGACCAAGATCCCGTCAAACTTTCCGTCCATTGCATCGTCAATCAGGGCCCTCATCCCCGGCCGGTGACAGATATCCTTAGCGCTTATGCCTTCATCCCGATAGATATCATAGATCATATAATTTTTTGCCTTACAGTAATCTGTGAGTAATCGTTCTTGTGCGGCAAGAGAGTACCCTTCCATGGCCTGTTCGGTTGTGCTTACTCGTATGTAGAGGGCTAATATTTTCAGATACTTCATATGTGTCACCTGCTTTCTTCTGTCCTCTGCATTTTCCGGGCTTGGAACCGGCTTCGGCTGCATTACAGCGCCGGAACATGTCCGGCTTAAAGGTAGTCGTAGATTCTTTCGAGTGTCCGAGTAGTTTTCCCGGTAAGCTGATTTATAGGGTAATCGGGTTTGATTTTTAAAATATCCTCGATGAGGGATTCTTTGTAACTTTTCATCCGCTCCTTTTCATTCGCAATTTTTTCGGCTTCTTCTGCATGTCGTTTCTCCATGTGTGCAAAATAGATTTCCTTTTCCTGGGGCGTCATATCGTTGGTGATTGTGCATGTGATATTCATATTCCCTATCCTTTCTCCCGGTCATTACCCGGACCGGGGCGGGGTGAATCTAACAGAGTGTAGATAGCTCAAACACTTCTTTTACGGTTACTGTTTTAGGTGCGGCAAGTCTAAGTGCGTTCTGCGCAAACACCTTCTTATTTTTGATCTGTCCTAGATGTGGATACGCTTCAACGTATTTTCTTCTGATTTCCTGGTATCTGTTTTCTTTCATTTTTTGTACCCTCCGTTCTTTTGATGACTATATAATACACCTAAAATAATGTATTCTCAATAGACAAATACACCGAAAATAAAGCAATAAAACATAGGGCTAATTGTGCATTATTTATAATGTAAATGACCTTGAAAATGATTTATTAATAATGTATAATAGTAAATAATAGAATGGAGGTGTCGGAATGTTTGTTTATAAATTTGATGTGCTGGAAGCCCTGAAAGAAAGCGGATATAATACGACAAAATTACGAAAAGATAAGCTGTTAGGTGAAAATGCGATTCAATCTTTACGCCGTGGGGAAATGGTCGGGATTATTGCGCTCGAAAAGATTTGCAGACTATTAGATATGCAACCGGGGAACATCATAAAATATGTAGAAGATGACAAAGAAAAACATTAAAAACAATGTAAAAACCCATTGACAATACACTGGAAATAATGTAAAATTATAATTGTCCAAAGGGAACAGAGGACAATACGAAACGGGGAGCGGCAAGGTGAACCGGGACGGGAAAGGAGAAACAATGGAAAACGTGAAAGAATTTGTAGCGTATTGCAGAAAGCTTTTAAGGACACTCAATAAACTTGAGAAGGCTCTTGATGATGGCGAAATAGATAAGGCAAAAGAGTTAGTGCAGGAGCTTAAAGAGGACACCCAGAAAGATATTGAGGCATAATAAAAGAGCCTAACAGCTCAGGACATTGAAGGGAGGGCGGGCTTGCCACCGCTCCCCACATGGAAATAATATCACAAAAATCACGATAAATCAAACAGGGGATGAGGTCCTCTGTTTTTTGAATTAAATAGCAATATCAGAACGGTAGTTGCCCCGGTTACCATCCCGGTTAAATCAGCGGGGCAGGCCGGATATATAGTGGTCCCGTTTGATCGGCCAGAAGGCTGGGAAGGCGCCAGTGTCATATCCTACGAATATTACACATCCCATATCGCAAACTCTAATGGAATGCAGATATCGCTGGTAAGCTATTCAGGGGATAGTATTTGGATTAACTATTATTCTCCAAATGGAACAACTGTTGCGATTGCTGGAAGTGTACGAGTAACGCTTAAGCGTTAATTATAAAAGCCGGTAATTTCGAAATACACTGTTAGATAATTGACAGTACCCGGATCCCTGTTTGCGGAAATATATGCATTAATGTTATTGGCATCTATGCTCCGAGGAGAAAACCCATAAATACCGTTACTTTCGACTGCCCCAGTAAATACATAAGGTTTTTCCCTGTCAATGGATAATTCTTCCGGGACAGGAACTGAATGCGGAAAATAGTAAAGATTGGTTGAGCCTGAGTAACTAAAACTGAGATTGGACACATCCATTCGCCCCACAAGGTCAAATGTACCATCATTATATTTTTTCAGCGTATATGGGTGCGTCTGGAGGCCGAGTGTTCCTTCCGTAAGCGCATAACTTTTGCTATTTATCTCTGGTTTCAATGAAAAAATAATACTATGCACTTAAATATTTTTCGTGGTGATACTTAACAGATTGCTGCTTAACAGTGCAATATCTTCTGGTAGTATCCAGTTTTTCATGCCCTAAAAGTGTTGCTACTTCTTCGATGGGCATACCACGGTTGGAAGCATTTGTCGCGCCTGTACGGCGGAATCTGTGGGGATGTGCTTTTGTTACACCGGCCCGGCGCCCAGCCTCCCGGATGGCCGATTCAATCCCTGACTTTGTTAATCTTGTATGTGGATTGCGAAGCGAAACAAAGAGAGCCGGATTATCATCTGTCCTGGAGCGTAAATACATTTGTAGATACACAAACGCTCTGGAATTGATGTAAACAATTCGCTCTTTAGCGCCTTTTCCGTAAACTATCAGATCTTTTTCTTGGAAACGAATATCCGCGATATTTATTGCCGCTAATTCAGAAACACGGACACAGGTAGAATAACAGAACTCCATCATGGCCTTGTCCCGGATATGTTTGGCGCTCATCAAGAGAAGCTCCCTTTCTTCATCCGAGAAAGGTTTTTTAATCTTTTTTTCTACCTTAAATGGTGGAATATTTCGCATAGGGTTAGCGCGAATACTGCCCCTAGTGTGTAGCCATGTAAAAAAGGATGAGTAGATTAGGCGTTTGTTTTCCAACGACTGGTTACTGATTTTTCTTATGATTTTGCATTGAAGAAGATAATTGGAAATGTCCGCATCGTCTATGTCTTCTACGTTTTTGGACAAATAGGACAGCAGGTGTTCCAGTTCAAATTTATACTGCTTAATGGTTTCATGTGACTTTCCTTCAAATTCTTTTGTGTCCAAAAAGCGTTTAAGTGATGAGATCCAGTTAGGATTATATATAGCGGGCATTTTTTTGCGCTCTGAAATATCGTAATTCTGCAGGACCATATATATGGATGATTTGAGAACCATAATCTGATTATTATTGAGATGAGGGGTCATTAAGTTTATGACTTCCATTGTGAGTTGTTCTTTCATAATATCCGAACTCCTTTCTTCCCAGGGATGTAATTTTGTTATAACAAAGGATTCCTGTTAATTCTGGAAAACGGAAGAATATAACGAAATTCGTTATATTCTAACAATAAACAGCAAGCTGTGTGACTTTCTGTTACTTTCTAAGGGAAGGAGCATGGACGTATGATTAGAATTTTACTTTCAACGCGTCTGGGCGAACGCCGTTGGACGCAGGCGGATCTGGCACGGAAAACAGGCATACGACCATCAACGATCAATGAGTTGTACCACGAAATTGCAGAGAGAGTGAGCTTAGAGCAGATTGACTTAATTTGCGAGGCATTGGACTGTGATTTGGACGAATTGATCGTAAGAGTTCCGAGCAGGGATAAAAAAGTACATACCAGATCCGAGCGTTTTGTGGCTCAGAAAAGGAGCATCCGATGAGGGTGCTCCTTTTGATGTTAATGATTTTTAATTATTACAAAGAAAAAACAAAAAAAGATGTTTTGATGTTAAGCTGATGTTATAAGAAAAAATATTAAAAAGAATTTAGATTCTTTTTCTGTTGTATTTTGCGGGAAAATAGAGACATAGAGAATCCTATGGTTAGCCAAAAAATTTGTTAACAATTGTAAACAAGGACGTAGCCTTTTTGCATTTTACTACGTCCCCATTTGTAACTCCGCAAAGTTATCCAGGAAAAATTCTTGAAATAAATTGTCCTTTTTCCAGACAATAGAAATTTCATGCTGGATTTCAAAGCCTTTTAATGGTATTTTTCGAATAATTCCATTTTTCAGTTCGGTCTTTACAGCAGTCTCATATAGAAAGCTGATTCCAGCCCCGGCAGCCACCATATCCTTGATGGCGTTCATATTTCCGATCGTGACAACATTTGCAAAATCTTCGGGTGACAGATTGTGGGAATTTAATGCTTGTTCTAAGATAGAGCGAGTTCCAGAGCCTGTTTCCCGTATCAGGAGACACTCGCCAGTGAGAGCGGCAAGATTTTGTTCTCTGGAGGCTGAGCCACGGACCAGGGGATGGGAGGGACTGCAAATGGGGATAAAATGATCTACCAGAAAGGGAATATGTTCATAAGCTGCTTTGGAATAATCTCCTTCCAAAATGGCAAAATCGATCTCACCATCGTCTAGTTTTTCCAGCAATTCCTTTGTGTTTGCTACCGTCATGGAGATGTCGGCATCCTTGTGCCCGTTTAAAAATCTGGCTAAAGGCCGAGCGATCATGAATTCTCCAACCGTAAGTGTAACACCAAAATGAAGGACTTTTTTCTTGTCCGTGATAAAAGCAAGCTGCTCTTTCAGATAGATTTCGTTATTGTGCAGCGAAGTGAGGGAGCGCTGTAAAAGCTTCCCAGCCTCCGTCAAAATTATGCTTTTCCCAATAAAGCGGAATAATTTTACGCCGTAAAAATTCTCAATATATTGAATATGCTGAGAAACCGCAGGCTGAGAAATATGCAGTTTCTCGGCGGCACGGGTAAAATTCAATTCCTTACAAACAGTCAAAAAAGTAAGGGTTCGGTGGTCTAACATAGGTACTCCTTTCTAGTTGGGGCCGGGGGATTTTTTAAAATCCCCCGGCC
>OGYF01000187.1_pt1 | contig 70836 bp, 62 predicted proteins | sample 1576451 | NCBI WGS metagenome assembly OGYF01 (sample SAMEA3541505, study PRJEB24748) | human gut metagenome | biome: human gut; feature: human-associated habitat; material: faeces | place: China | collected 2012
CGATCACATCCTTACGCTCTACCAGGGACGCCGTGGCGGACAGCCGCAGCTTGTCGATCTCCTCGTTGATGGATGAATCCTTGGCAATGTAGGTGTCGGAGGAAGGGACATACGCTTCCGGCTGGTAGTAGTCATAGTAGGAGACAAAATATTCCACTGCGTTATGCGGAAAAAATTCCTTGAACTCGCCATAGAGCTGTGCCGCCAAAGTTTTGTTGTGAGCAATGATCAATGTCGGTTTATTCAGCTGCTGGATAACGTTTGCCATAGTAAAGGTTTTCCCGGAACCAGTGACGCCAAGAAGGGTCTCGCACTGGTTGCCTTCCTTAAAACCTTTGACCAGCCTCTCGATTGCCTGGGGCTGGTCACCGGTAGGTTTGTATTCTGATACTAATTCAAAATGATCCATGATATAATCTTCTCCTTTGTGGTTCTTGATATGTTCAATATCTCCACCTTCAAAATATAGATTTCCCCTGCCAGGAAGTTAATCCCATATGTTCTTTCTCAGCATCCGCTCTTTGATATATCACTTCTGCTGCTGTATGCTTATGCGCCGCCCAATGCATTTTGTTCTGTACCTGTTTAAAGAAAAGAATTGAACTTTCTGCTCTTGGATCATAATCAATACTCGTTGCATAAATTTCCAACACTTTTCTCCAGAAAACCTTTTCTGATGACCGAATATCACGAATACGTTCTAATAATTCATCAAAATAGTTTCCGCCACCTAAGCGTTTTAAACGGTCATCATCTAAAGCAAAACCTTTTTGCATATATTCTTTCAAAATATTTGTTGCCCATATTCTAAACTGAGTACCACGCAAAGATTTTACTCTATATCCCACAGATATAATCACGTCCAGATTATAGTAATCCACTTGGTAGGTTTTTCCATCATCGGCAGTATGGGCAAATTTTGCCCATACTGATTCTTTTAACGCCAAAAAGCATCTTATACTAGCCGTCTTCCTAAAAACTCCTTGACTGGCTTTCCGCTGCGCTATTTCCATCCTTTCGCACATTATAGCAAATAAACTTCTAAAAGTATATAGGTCGAAGCGCAAAAAAGAACAAATGTTCTTGACACTCCCTTATTTCCCCCTTATAATATTTTTATTACATATGTAAGATTTATTAGGAGGAACAACTATGCCTGCTTTACCCCAGATTTCAGAAGCGGAATATGAAGTCATGAAAATCGTATGGAAGTATGCGCCCATCAATACCAATGAGATCACGAAGCGCCTGCTAAAAACCACTTCCTGGAGCCCTAAGACCATCCAGACCCTGATCAAACGCCTTGTGACCAAAGGCGCCCTGACCTACGAAAAACAAGGCCGCATATTCGTCTATACCCCGGCGGTCCAGGAAAATGAATATTTAGATCAAGAAAATGCTTCTTTTCTGAAACGTTTTTACAACGGTGATATCAGCGCCATGCTTTCCGCTTATCTGGATCATCATTCCCTTTCGGAAACGGAGATCCAGAATCTGCGTTCCCTTCTTTCCAAAGATTCAGAGTAAGGAGGCGCGGCAATGACTCAATTTATCATCCATTTTCTGATCTGCAATCTGTGGATCAGCGGCATGATCGGAATCCTGTTTGGAATAAAAAAGCTGTTGAGAAAGAGTCTGACCAGCAGAACCCAGTACCATCTGTGGTTTCTGCTTTTTGGGCTTTTCCTGATCCCATTTCTCCCGGTCCGGTTTGACCCGGCATTTTCACTTCTTTCCTGGTTTACAGATTTTCAAAATGGCCAGGTATATCATGCCGGACAGACAGCCGGCGGCACAGAGGTCCTCTTTTCCACTGGGACGGCTGCTGACTGGATGAATGATTTTGCCGTTTCTGTCAGCGGCAGCGCGCCGGACCAGATTGGCAAGGTCCTCTTTTGCCTCTGGATCCTCGGTATCGCCGCGGTGCTCTTTGGTATGATCTGGTCCTGGCTTCGTTTTCGCCGGATCCAGAGATCTGCCCTGCCGCTTCAAAACCAGGAGATCCAGAAGCTGTACCAAAGCTGTCTGAAAGAAATGCGGATCTCCAGGGATATCCCTGTATATAGTACCGCCTTTTTAGAGTCGCCGGTGATCACAGGGCTGTTTCATCCCTGCATCTATCTTCCGATCCATTTGATCTCCGATCATGATCTTGCGGAAATCCGGTATATCCTGCTCCACGAACTGCAGCATTACCGGCATAAAGACAATATATCCAATTATATGATGATTGCCGTCCGGCTGCTTTACTGGTTTAATCCCCTGGTCCATCTCGCCCTGAAAGCGCTGCGCGCCGACCGGGAGATTGCCTGCGACACCTCTGTTCTGGAAATGCTGGATCCGTCTTCCTACCAGGACTACGGGTACACTCTGATCAATTTCGCGGAAAAAGTTTCCCTTAACTCCTTTCCTTTCTCTACAGGACTTGGAGGAAATACAACCCAGATACGGCGCCGCATCCTGAACATCGCCACCTATCAGAAGCCCTCCCTTACGAAGACCCTGAAAAGCATCCTTGCATTTTCTCTGACTGCTGCCCTCTGCCTGGCCGTCACCCCGGCATTATCTTCTTATGCCATGGAAACGGAAACCTATCGGTGGAACTCTTCTGGAAAAAATATTTCCTATTTAGAGCTTCCCAGCTATTTTGGAAATAATGGAAAGAACCAGGATCATTATGAAGGAACCTTCGTCCTCTATGACCTGAACCAGGATCACTGGCAGATCTGCAACATGGATCAGGCCCTCGCGCGGGCAGCGCCTAATTCCACCTACAAGATTTATGACGCTCTCTTCGCCTTAGAAGAGCAGGTCATCACTCCAGAAGACTCCCGGCTTGCCTGGGATCACCAAGATTACGCGTTCCAAGCCTGGAACCAGGATCAAACCTTGCAGACCGCTATATCTGGTTCTGTAAACTGGTATTTCCAGACGCTGGACGCCCAGCTTGGCAGAGATACCCTGCAGGCATATCTTCAGAAGATCGGATATGGAAATGAGGCAATCGCCGGCAGCCTCTCCTCCTACTGGATGGAGTCTTCTCTGAAGATCTCGCCCATCGAGCAGGTAGAGCTTTTGACTGCTCTCTATAGAAATACGTTTCGCTTTTCGCCTGAAAATATACAGGCAGTAAAAGATAGTCTCTGCCTTTCTTCCTCTTTGGCCGGAACCCTGTACGGCAAGACAGGCACCGGACGGATCGACGGGAAAGATATCAGCGGCTGGTTTGTCGGTTTTGTAGAGCAGAAAGATAATACCTATTTTTTCGCCACAAATATCCAGGCAGACTCCAATGCCACCGGCAGTCATTCTGCTGAGATCACACTGTCCCTTTTAAATGACCTGGGAATCTGGAAATAGGAGAGGCGGCTGCCTCTCCTATTTTGCTGCTTATTTACGTCTGACTTCCCAGCCGATACGGATATTCCGGGATTCTCTCAAGGCCGTCCCCCAGAACCTGATTCCCAAGATACTGAAAACTTCCATCCTCTTCCACTTTTATTGTCAGTTCATGGGTGATCAAAGCATCCACACAGCGATTCGATTCGCAGACAGCATCTACCGTCAGCACCATCGTTCCGTCTTCATTTTCCCGGATGTCCACCACCTCTGGCACGGAAGCGCCAAAGTCAGAAAGGTCCGAGTTATTATATCCAAGGCCGGTCCATCCGTAGGTCTGCGTCTCCCCGTCAAATACCGCCCACTCTCTTAGCTGTTCTCGTGTGACCGGAAGATATTCCATGATCACAGACTCAAACTCTTCTGCCGGAATTCCATTGGTGCAGACTGCCGGATCTACCTGACGGCCATATTTCATTCCATAGAAATATTCATAAACGCCAGAATAGTCTATCACTTCCAGATTTTCCTCATTCCAGTTGGAACGAAGCAGATTGTTTCCTTTATAGCACAGAGGATACACATATTTCCTTGACATTTCCCTGCACGCTTCCGAAAGGGGCAGCACCCGCACCATCTCATTTCCATCCATGATCTCTGTCACTTCCGGCGGTTCAGGAACACACAGTTCGTAGCCAAACCAGCCTTTCTCCGTATACTCCCATTGATCGATCCGGGTACAGGACACATAGGATACGGCAGCGTCGCCGGACAGATTCCAGGAACCTGCAGCAGACAGAACATACATATCGCTGCCGTCAAAGGTAAATTCCTTTCTTCCCACCCCTCCGCTGCCAGACAGATCATACATGACAATGGAGCCTTTTTCTCCTTCTGCACAGCTTTTCAAAAACTGATCCATTTTTTCATAATGCAGCATATTGCAGTATTCATCCGATGTAATGACAGGACAGCCCTTCTTCCCCAGTTCTTGCTGCATATTCCCCAGAACTTCCGCAGACAGCACCACATCCGAATTTTCTTCTTTTTCCACTTGTCTGTAAAGACCAGAAATCATGTCCATGGCTTCCAGACAATCCTCCTGTGCTTCTTCCCGAACGGATTGCTGGATCGGAAGATCATAGCCTTTATCCCACTGCTCTTCCTGTTCCTTTTCCACTTGCTTGTCCGTCTTCCCAGCGCTGCTGTCCTTCTCCAAATCTGCGGCCTTATCTGGCGTCTCCCTGCACATCACATAGATCAAGATCATAACTAAGATCAACAACAGTACAGAAATACCCAGGCCAAATCTTCTCTCTTTCTTTCCGCTTTTTGTCCAAATTCCTTTTATCTTTCTCCAAAACATGGCTTTTCTTCCTTTAAATCTTATTGCAAAATTTCTTCTACAAATTATTACATATGTAAGATTTAATGTCAATAAGGGAAACTAAACTAAGCCTCCTTCATTTAGCATTGCATTTCTTTCCCATTCTGTATTATATTTATTATATAATTCTGCAATACACATTTATCAGAAAACTATTTTTCTATTTTTCACTTATATCGTAATAGAGATTTGGGTTATTAATTTTAAGAAAGGAAAAGCGCCTGATCTTTTTCGGCTAAAGAGCAGGCGTAAGGTATCATGATGGCATTTCAGTTAAAGTCCAGCAAAAAGGAAACGGAAAACAAAACCATCCGTTTTCCGCTTCCCTTAGTTAAAGAAATTGAAAAAGCAATTGAAAATCAAGAAGTTACTTTTTCCAGTTTTGTTGTCCAGGCTTGTGAATATGCGCTGGAGGAGATGGAAAAGCAGGAACAGTAATGGACAAAAGTCCTGCTACTCACTTCTTCGAATCTCTTCTACCAGGCTTACCCTGCGCTGCGGCAGATAAGCAAGGTAGGGGATCAGCGCCCCTAAAATGATCAAAATCGGGAATACCAGCAGCATAGGCCACAGCACGAAATGATATTCCATAAACCATATTCCCTCTGCCAGGCTTTTCACCAATGTCAACGAGAACAGGCACCCTGCCGCAAGCGAAACCAAAATCGTAAGTCCCGTGTAATACAATCCTTCCAGCATAAGCATCCGCACCAACTGCCTTTTGGTCATGCCAATCGCCTCCAGCATGGCAAGTTCCCTCTTTCTGGTCACAATCCCAGTCAAGATAGAATTCACAAAGTTTAATACTCCAATGATGCCTACTACCGTGGTAAGGACGCCGCCGACCAGTGTGATCAGGCCGATCAGCCCGTTGAACTCCTGCAGCCATTTCTGTTTAGACTCATAGTGCATCAAAGGTTCCTGGGTCGCCGTATAGTTTTCGATAAACTGGGCAAACTCTATCTCCTTATCGTCTTCCACATCGAATTCATAACTCATCAGGAAATCTGCGGATTCCATTTCCTGGAACACCTCCGCCGTGGTGTAGAAGGCAAAATTGGCTCCGATCCGGTTGGTCAATCCATAGTAATTTTCCTTAATGAGGGAAAGAATCTCAAACTCTCGTTTTTCCCCTTCTTCTGTCACTAAAGTCACATGGTCCCCCGCATGATAACGGACTTCCTCTTCATACACCTGATCATTGTCGTCCGTTTCCACGCCTGCCAAAAGGTATTTCCCGGTAGCCAGCTTCTCTTTGATCTGGTCCAGATCCGTCTCTCCCTCATAGACTTCGATCTTCCCCAGGGGATAATCCTCCAGACCATAGAAAGAGCTCCTAAAGCTTCCATTCTCATTCTGCAGATAAAATTCTTTATCCGCTCCGTACATCCGGTAAAAATCCCCGTTCTCATCCACCAGTACATGCTCCGTCGGTTGATACGTCTCCTTGTCCAGTCCGATCCGGTTGGTCATGTAGAGACGGCCTCCCTGTTCAAATCCATCCTGGGATTCACAAGCCTCAATGAAAGACTCGCTGAGTTTGATCTCCGGAATATCCTCCTCTGAACTGGCGTAATACTCGTAATTAAAGTACTGGGCATTGGCGATCACAAAGTCCGAGATCACAAATTTCTTCAAATACTGATCCATACTGATAGAGCTGGTTACAGAGAACACACTGTTCAGCAGAATAACCGCCAGAGACAGGGATAGGATAACGATGGCGGTTCTTCCCTTGCTCCGTCCCAGATTCGAAAGAGCCATCCGCCAGATCTTTCCGCCGTCAGTACTCCGTTTTTCCTTTTTGGGTCCGCCGCTTCCTTCCGTATAGCGCACCGCCTCGATAGGCGATACCTTTCCGGCCATCCTGGCTGGTTTCCGGGTAGAGATCCATACCGTCGCCAAAGTGAACAAAATAGCCCCCAGGAAGATCAGCGGGTTAAGAGATACTTCCACCTTGCCTCCCGCATAGGAGGTCCGTTCCACTACCAACGGCACGATCCATTTCCCTATGAAAAATCCAAAGAGCAGACCCAGGGGAATTCCAAGCACCGCCAGCTTCCAGGCCTGGCGTCCCACGATCCGCCTGATCTGGCGCCCAGTAGTTCCAATGGTCTTCAAAAGACCATAATATTGGATATCCCGGATCACCGAGATTTGGAACACATTATAGATGATCAGATATCCGGTCAGCAGGATCAGGAGCAGCCCTCCCGCTACCGCCCCCATAGTCAGAGGATCGCTTTCTGCTCCATCGGAAATATAGGCCCAATTGACATTGCTCGCAAGGTAATCGGGACTGCTCTCCTTCACAGAGTATCCGCTTTCCGTAATCACTTGGTTCAGCTTCTTCTGGATTCCAAAGGAGTTAGAAAAATTGACGTCCATCTGGATCGCTCCTACCCTCGTCTCTCCCGTTCCTTTTTCAAATGCAGAAACTTCGTCAGCATGAGCCGTAAGATAAGCTTCGGACACCACCGTAAATCCTGTATTCAACACGGAATTTGCCTTCAGGATCCCGGATACAGTAAAGGTCCTCTCTACGATCTTTGGTTCACCCTGGCCAAGCTGTATTTCCAGCGTGAACTCCTGCCCCGTCTTCTGGGGCAGTCCAAGAAGTTCCAGGGTCGTCTCATCCACCAGCGCTTCATCTGCTTCCTTTGGGGCCCTTCCCTCTTTGATCTCCAGGAACCAGTGCTCATAGTGATATTCCGGCATATACCAGAGTTCCACATGACGCTTCAAGAATTCCTGGTTGTTGATCCCGTCTGCCAGGATCCGGCAGGGCGCAGATTCTTCGATCAGCGGATGGTCTTTTAGATCCTCATATTCCTGCGGCGTCAGGTCCTTGATCACACCGTGGCTGTCTCCTCCTGACTGACGCATGGTCTGCTGCTGAAAATTCTCCATAGTCCCGATTCCTATGGTAAAAAGCGTGGTAAACAGCATAGAAGTCAGGGCGATGGCGATCACGGCGATCACATTTCTGATCCGGCTGGCGCGGAAACTTTTATCAGCCAGATTGCGGATAGCCTTCTTGTTTTTCACCTTACGCATGGCTCTCACCGCCTTTGTCTGCCTGGCCTTCCTGTCCAACTGCCATGCCGCGGATCTTTCCGTCCTCGATCCGTATGATCCGGTCTGCCATCTGCGCGATCTCATCGTTGTGGGTGATCATGACCACCGTCTGGCCAAACCGGCTGCTGGTCACTTTAAGAAGGCTCAGCACATCTTGGCTGGTGACAGAATCCAGATTCCCCGTTGGTTCATCTGCCAGCAGGATCGCAGGCTTTGATGCCAGTGCCCTGGCGATGGCTACCCGCTGCTGCTGTCCGCCGGAAAGCTGGGAAGGCAGGCTGAACGTCTTTTCCTTCAGCCCCAGGATCTCGATGATCTCCTCTACGTATTCCCGATCCACCTTGTTGCCATCCAGTTCCACCGGAAGTACGATATTTTCATAAACATTCAAAACCGGCACCAGGTTATAGCTCTGGAATACAAATCCGATCTTCCGCCGCCGGAAAATAGTAAGCTGTTCTTCTTTTAAACTGGAAATATCCTTTCCATCCACTTCCACTTTCCCGGCTGTGGGATAGTCCAGACCGCCCAGCATATGGAGCAATGTAGATTTCCCGCTTCCGGAGGTTCCCACTACTGCAAGAAATTCTCCCTGTTCTACAGACAGGTCCACTCCATCCAGGGCCTTAACAAGAGTATCACCGCTTCCGTAGTATTTTTTCAATTGTCTAGTCCTTAAGATACTCATATCTTTTTCCTCCTTCTGAAAAAATGGCCTTATAGAAAAATTTTCTATAAGACCATCTTATCAGACGAATCTTTCCAGAGTCTTTCCCAAATCTAACAGTATCGAAAGATTCTTGCAGCCGTATTAAGATCTGTTTTGGCCGGAATCTCTCCGAGGCAGATACAGGCCAAACACACTGCCTTCCCCTTCCGTGGAACGGACTTTGATATAACCGTTTTCCCGCGCCAGAATCTCCCGCGCCAGATAGAGTCCTACTCCCACACCATCGTCCTGCTGCACCTGTTTGCCCCGATAAAACCTGCCAAAAATCTGAGCCCGCTCCTCCTCCCGGATTCCTATGCCTTCATCTTCCACTTCAATACAGACGTAGAATTCAAAGACACGGACCCGTATCTGGATCCTGCTGCCAGAAGGGGAATACTTGACTGCGTTATCTAAAATATTTCCCAAGGCTTCTCCCGTCCATTTCCGGTCATAGGCACAGATAACGTCCGGCTGCTCCTCACACGCTAAATGGATCTCTTTCTTGGCTGCTTTTGCCTGAAAGGCAGCGATCACATCCTCCAACAAAGGTTCCAGTCTCTGTTGTCTTGGCACGACTTCCAGCATATTCGACTCTAAACGGGACATTTTGACCAGGGACTGGATCAAAAATTCCAGCTTTCCCGTGTGGGACAGGATCTGCTCTGCCAAAAATCTTTCCTCTTCTCCTTCTGCCTTTTCCGCCAAAAGCCCAGCATACAGGAGAATATTCGCAAGAGGCGTGCGGGTCTGGTGGGCGATATCAGAAACCAGGGAACGCATATTTTCCCGTTCTTTCCTGATCTGTTCCACATCCTTCTGCGTCGAAGTCACATACTGTTTCCAACGGCTTTCCAGGCGGGAAAGCTCAGTCTCGTCAAACCGGGATTCCTCAAAGTTCCCGTCCATGGCGCTGGTGAGCATCTCGTCCAGCCGCTTCATGGTTTTTCCTGCTCCGATCTGTATCATACGCTTTCTCCCGTATCCTTCCTGCCCGGATTCTTTTCCCATACATATCCAATGCCATAGACCGTCTGGATGGGGCAGCGTTTCTGCCGTCCCTCCAGCTTCCGGCGTAGCCGGTTCACCGCCACGCTCAAAGCATTCTCATCTACATACCCGGTCCCTTCCGGCCAGATCATTTCCGTCAGTCCTTCTCTGGACTGGATCTGTCCCGGATGCCGCACCAGGCAGCGAAGGAGTTTCTGTTCTGTCTTGCTAAACTCTATCTCTTGATCATCCACCCAGAACTGCATCTTCGTAAAAAGAAACTTGTACCGGCTGTCCGTGTACACTTCTTCCCCCACTGCGGCCGTTTCCACTTGGATGCGCGTGCGCATTCGTTCCACTCTGGCCCGCAGCGCCATCAGGCTGAAAGGCTTTGTGATATAATCATCCGCTCCCAGGGCAAATCCCGTCACTTCGTCTGTCTCCAGATCATTCGCTGTCAGAAGCAGCACAGGGATCTGCGAGTTCTGCCGGATCTCTCTTAAGAACCCATACCCGCTTCCGTCTGGCAGGTTCACATCCAGGAGCACCATATCGATCTGCTCCCTGCGCCAGACAGTCCGGGCCTCCTCTATTGTATATGCCTGGAAGAACGCAGTGCCTCCTTCCTTTAATGCCAGCGCCACGCCTTGATTTAAACCAGGATCATCCTCCACAATGAGAATCTGATACATACGTTTTACTCCTTTTACAGATCCACGATCCGTGGTCTGTGATGGGTGTAGGGCAGAAATTTCTTCAAAAGATCCTGGGTTTTGAATTTCAAATGGGTGGTATTGATCCCTGTGTTACATACAAACCACTCTGCTTCCGCCACCTCTTTATCGATAATAAGCTGCACATAGTCGTCCTGATCATTCAAAAGCCCTACCACACTGGCCGATCCAGGCGTACATCCGATATACTCCATCATATGTTCCGGAGAGGCGAAAGACATACGGGAAACTCCCATCTTTTTACTGAAAGAAGACGTATCAAAAGCCTTATCGTCCGGCATCAGAAGCAGGAAGAAAGTTGTTTTCTTCCGATTGCACAGGAACACATCCTTGCGCACCGGCGCCTGCAGCACTTCACCAATTTCCGCACATTCCTCCATAGACGCCGCCGGGTCATTGTCTACCCGCTCAAACGGGATCCCCAATTTCTGGAACACCTTGTAAACCTCCTGTTCCAGGGGAGCACGTTCCTTCACATCCTCCGGCACCGTTGTTGTGATCTCACTGATATACATCCTAAATTCCTCCATTTTCCCGTAGATTCATACTCACAGAATATTATAGAGCAGAAGCATTTTTCTGGCAAGCCGTCATTTGGGTACAGGGCAAAACGCAATTTGGGACGTAGCCTTTTTGCATTTTACTACGTCCCAAATTGACTATTTCTCCGCCAGATAGGCTTTTCTGCCTTCTTCGTACAGATTGTTTCCTTCGCTGTCGATGATGACTACCAGCGGCATGTCTTCTACATACAGCCTGCGCAGGGCTTCCGCTCCCAGGTCTTCATAAGCCACCAGTTCTGCTTTCTTGATGCATTTGGCCAGCAGCGCTCCCGCGCCGCCAATAGCTCCAAAGTATACGCCGCTGTACTTTTTCATGGCTTCGACCACTTCTGGAAGGCGGGCGCCTTTGCCGATCATGCCTCTAGCTCCCACGGACATCATGGTAGGCGCGTAGGCGTCCATCCGGCCGCTGGTGGTGGGCCCGGCGCTTCCGATCACCTGTCCTGGTTTCGCCGGTGTTGGTCCTACATAGTAGATGGTGGCGTCTGTTGGATCAAAGGGCAGTTCTTCTCCCTTTGCCAGCGCCTCGCACATCCGTTTATGCCCGGCATCTCTTGAGGTATAGATGGTCCCTGTAAGGAGTACCTGGTCTCCCGCGTGAAGGGTTTTGGCTAATTCTTCTGTAAGGGGTAAGGTAATCTTTCTTGCCATTTATATCACCTCCGATTTGTGGCGCGTCACATGACAGTTGATGTTGACCGCGCAGGGCATTCCCGCAATATGAGTGGGCAGTGTCTCTATGTTCAGACCGATCGCCGTGGTCTTTCCGCCAAATCCCTGCGGTCCGATCCCCAGTTCATTGATCTTCTCCAGCATTTCTTTCTCCAGATCCGCGTAAAACGGATCCGGATTGGAGGAGTCTAAGGGCCGCATCAGAGCTTTCTTGGCAAGCAAGGCGCATTTGTCAAAAGTGCCTCCGATCCCTACTCCTACCACCATGGGCGGACATGGGTTGGGACCTGCCGTCTCCACTACTTCCAGGATAAAATCTTTGATCCCCTGCAGACCGGCAGACGGTTTAAACATACGGATCTGGCTCATATTCTCACTTCCGAATCCTTTTGGTCCCACCGTCACTTTGATCTGTTCGCCGGGAACAATCTCTGTGTAAAGCATAGCCGGCGTGTTATCTCCTGTATTTCCCCGACGGACCGGATCTCCTACTACAGATTTGCGCAGATAACCTTTGTCATATCCCCGGCGGACTCCTTCGTCTACCGCTTCTCTTAAATCTCCGCCTGTCAGGTGTACGTCCTGTCCGATTTCCAGAAATACACAGGCCATTCCTGTATCCTGGCAAATCGGAACATTTTCCGCATCCGCGATCTCATAGTTCTCGATAATGTTATCCAGAACTCCTTTGGCGATTTCACCGTCTTCTTGAGAACGGCAGTTCTGGATCGCGCATTTCACATCTTCCGGAAGATGATTGTTGGCTTCGATACAGAGCCGCTCGATCACATCCGTCAGCGCGCTCACATTGATTTCACGCATATATATTCACTCCTTTCTTTTTCCTTTCACATCTTAATTATTCAGCACCTCATGGCATTCGCAAAGGCGCATACTCAACAGTTCAGACGCGCCTCCCACAGCATTCGCAAAGGCGCGCCTTCCGGCGCTTCCGGCGGCTTTCACCTCCCTTTGCTCATTCGTTCGGCGCTCACTCCATACATAGGACCGCTCGCATGATCATGCAAGCATGATCCTCGCTCACGCTCCATGTATGGCTGAACTGTTACAGGAATATCCCAATAAACTGGCAGGCTAATACTACGAATACCAGGGCCACGGGATATGTAGCCGCATAAGCGCTTGCCACATCGTCGGTCTCGGTCACCCGGATCAGGGTTCCCAGCGCCGGCGTACTGGTCATCCCGCCGCAGATAGATCCTAATGTGTTGAACAGACTTAGTCTCAATACTTTTGCCGCAAAGAAATACCCGATAAGCATTGGTATCAGTGTAATAAGCGCTCCATAGATAAACAGTACCAGTCCTTCTTCCCGCAGGATCTCAACAAATCCGGCTCCGGCCTGTACGCCGGCTCCGATCAAAAACAAAGCCAGTCCAAATTCCCGAAGACATTCTAACACATGTTTTTCTACTTTCATACTTAATTTTCCGACTTTCCCAAAATGCCCCAGGATCAGGCCCGCGATCAGCGGCCCGCCGGATGTGCCCAGAGAGAATTCCGCTCCGCCGGGAAGGGGGATCACAATATTCGCCAGAATGATCCCCAGCACAATGGCCAGCGCAAAAGGGAAAAATCCCATACTGTCCGCGTAAAACAATTCTTCCTTCTTTGTCTTATGGAACTCTTCATCTCCCACATTCTGAGCCGCCTCAAACCTGGCCCGCTCCGCCGCCATATCTGTCTTCAAAAACTTGGGAACAAGCTGGACAAACAGCACCACGCCCACCACGCCAAAGGGATAGGCAATGCCATATCCTACCGAAGCGTTTGACGACCCGGTGGCGTCAATGGCCGCCGCAAGCCCAGGCGTACTGGTCAGCGCTCCCGACATCATACCCACGCTGATGTCGGAGGGCACGCCGGCAAATTCTATAATAGCCACTGTAGTCAGCGCTCCCGCCGCAATAATGATAACTCCCAGCAAAATATAGGACTTTGCGTTCAGTTTAAAATTACGGAAAAACTTAGGTCCGGCGATAAATCCTACGCTCGTCACAAAACAGATCAATCCCAGCTCCCGCACCAGATCTGGTACTTCAAATCCAAAATGGCCAAATACCAGGGCTACCAGCAGGACGCCCGCCGTTCCCAGCTCTACGCCGCGGATCTTGATGCTTCCCGCCAGATACCCAATAAATGCCACCAGAAATACGATCATCAACGTATTTCCCAATATACTTTCCTGAAACCAGGTTATGATTCCCACTGCCTCATCCCTTCCCTTCTGTCTTCTTCCGCCCCGCGCATCCCAAGGGACCTTCGCAGGCCCGCCGGATACGCTTTGTTGTCAGTCACTTTGTTGTTGCTACAGATCATCTCTCATGTCTTGCGTAATGAGGAAGCAGAAGCGGAGAAACGTCTCCTGTGTCCAGCCCGGCTGTCTTCAGTTCTTCCGCGTAAGTTTCAATATGATCCAGGTTCATAGTCCCAAGCTGCACGTCTTTTGCTTTCGCCGCCGCTTTTTTCCCCGCGTTGCGGCCGAACACGATGATATCCAAAAGAGAGTTCCCCATGAGACGGTTTCTTCCGTGGATTCCTCCCACCGCTTCTCCCGCTACCAGAAGATTATCGATGGTCTTGGTGAATCCATCTCCATTGATCTCCAGACCGCCGTTCTGGTAATGCAGCGTCGGATAGACCAGGATCGGAACTTTCCGCATATCAATATCATACCGCATATACATACGGAGCATAGCCGGGATCCGTTTCTCAATGGTCCCCTCGCCGCCGATCATCTCGATCATAGGCGTATCCAGCCACACGCCGCTTCCGATCGGGGTGGTCACGCCTTTGCCTCTGGCCGTACATTCCCGGATAATAGAGGCGGATGACACGTCGCGGGTCTCCAACGGATGCATGAAAGCTTCCCCATCCACATTTACCAGCATAGCTCCCAGAGAACGGACCTTCTCTGTTACCAGCGCGCCAAAGATCTGGGACGGGAATGCTACTCCCGTAGGATGATACTGGATGGTATCCTGGTAGAGAAGAGGCACTCCTGCCCGGTATCCCAGGATCAGTCCGTCTGCCGTGGCTCCATAGTGGTTCGAGGTTGGGAAATTCTGATAGTGCATCCGGCCCGCGCCCCCTGTGGCGATCACCACGGTCTTGGCTCTTGCCACCAGATAATCATCGGTCTCCACATTCTGGAGCACCGCTCCGGCTACCTGGCCTTTCTCATCTTTCAAAAGCTCCACTGCCGCTGTAAACTCCGCTACCGGAATCTTCCGGTTTAATACTTCATCTCGAAGGGTCCGCATGATCTCCGCCCCGGAATAATCTTTGCAGGCATGCATCCGCTTCCTGGAAGTTCCTCCCCCGTGGATGGTGATCATCCTTCCGTCTTCGTCTTTATCAAACATAACGCCCAGATCATTCAGCCACTGGATCGCATCCGGCGCCTCCATCACCAGTTTGCGCAGCAATTCCGGCCTAGCCGCGAAATGTCCGCCGCCAAAGGCATCCAGGTAGTGCTGTACCGGCGAGTCGTTTTCCTTATCCGCCGCCTGGATTCCGCCTTCCGCCATCATGGTGTTGGCATCCCCGATCCGCAGCTTGGTCACGATCATCACGTCAGCTCCGGCCTCATGGGCCTCGATGGCTGCTGAGGCTCCTGCTCCGCCTCCGCCGATCACCAATACGTCTACATCATAATCAATCTTGGTAAGATCTACCTGGTCTTTCAAAAGCCGGCTGTTGGAATGCAAGTAATGCACCAGCTCTTCCGGCGCTTTCTGTCCTTTGTTGGGACCGATCTTGATCTCTTTAAATGCCTCCTGCCGGTAATCTGGGTGGAATTCTTTCAGAAGGACATCCTTTTCCTCTGCCGTCATCCGCCTTGGCTCTGTCTTCATCCGTTCCGCTCTGGTAGCCTCGACTTTTTTCACAGATTCCATCATTTCTGGTGTAAACATGGTCGTCCCTCCTATTTCTCAATCTCTCTTGTGTTATAAAGCTCCTGCATCTCTTCGATCGGCTTTTCCATGATCTGTTCGATCAGGCTGTCATAGGCTCCCTCGTGGATCTCCTCCACCCGCTTCTTGAGATGCTCCGCTTCCGGCGCGATGTATTTTCCTGTCAGTCTTCTTGCCAGAACGCCTACCATCGGATGGGAGATTCCCGCCGGACACCGGACAGAACAGCATCCGCAGCCGATACAGTCAAAGGATTCCTCCGCGCATTTCTCAAATTCCCCACGCTGGGCGTAAGCGATATACTGCATCACATTCAGATCCTGCGGACAGGCTTTCGTACAGGCATTGCAGCCAATACAGCTGTAGATCTCCGGATACAGTTCCATCATCACCCGCTGCTCCGGGCGGATCTCATCGATCTCATAGGTCCGCTTGTCTGTAGGGAAATAAGGAATACTGGCCACGTACATGCCTTCCTCCACCTGGGTCTGGCAGGACAGGCCGGTCTTCAGCTCATTCTTCCCCTTGATCCTATAGATCGTGGCACAGGCGCCGCAGAATCCGTGGCGGCATCCGCAGCCTCTCTTCAAGGTGTACCCGGCGTACTCCATCGCTGTCATGATGGTCAGGTCAGCGGGTACGGTGTATTTCTTTCCGAAAAAATATACATTTACCATCTTTTCCATGAGTGTTTGTTCCTTTCCTGGTGCAGCGCACCAAACTTCTGTCACTTCTGTCCACCCAACCTCGATTCCGCTTACGCTCCGTCTCGGTTAAGTTTCACATGTCTATAAAGCTGGCCCATTTCCCTCGCAGCGCCATCTGAAGCCGCCCGGACACTGCGTTAGTACTTTAGTATTCATCCGGCATTTCATCTACTTCATCGCAGCGGAACACAGGGCCGTCTTTGCACACATATTTTGATCCGATGTTGCATCTTCCGCATTTCCCAACGCCGCACTTCATCCGCAGTTCCAGGGTGGTATACACCTGTTCTTTGGAAAAACCAAGTTCTTCCAGGCCTGCCAGCGTAAACTTGATCATGATCGGAGGACCGCACACCAAAGCCGTCTTATTCACGTCAAATCCAAGCTCTTTCACATAGTTGGGCACGAATCCCACATGGCCGTCCCATCCTTCTTCCTCCCGGTCAATAGTCAGGTAGACATTTACGCCTTCTTTTTTCATCCATACTTCCTGGATCTCTTTCAGCTGGACCAGATCCTCGGCGGAACGGGATCCGTAGACAATATCCACGCTGCCGTACTTCTCCCGGTTATCCAGCACATAATTGATCACGGAACGCAGAGGCGCAAGTCCGATCCCTCCGGCGATAAACAGAAGATTCTTGCCCAACAGCTTATCTTCTACCGGGAAATGATTGCCGTAAGGTCCCCGGACTGTGATCTCGTCTCCCACTTCCAGACTGTGGAGGTAGTCTGTCAGCATCCCGCATTTCTTGATGCTGAACTCCTGATACTCCTGGTTAGTCGGAGAAGATGTGATAGAGAACATACCCTCGCTGATCCCAGGCGCGCATAACATGGCGCATTGGCCCGGCATATGTTCAAATAATTTGCCTCCCTCCGGCGCGTTGACCCGGAAGGTCTTTACATCCGGCGTTTCCTCCCGGATATCTGTAATGACCCCCACCTTGGGGATCAAGGTGTCTAACTCATAATTTTTATGACAGGTACATTCACACATGCCTCTTACGCCTCCTCTTCCTGAAATGCTTTCACAACCTTTACGATGTTCAAGGCTGCCGGACATTTCTCCACGCATCGGCCGCAGCCTACGCAGGAGTACATCCCGTCATTATTGGCCGGAAAATACACCAGCTTGTGCATAAACCGCTGGCGGAACCGCTCCTTCTGAGTGGTCCGGTTATTTCCGTGAGCCATCATGGTAAAATCTGAATACATGCAGGAATCCCAGCAGCGGTATCTCTGCACGCCGTGTCCGGTATCATAATCTTTAATGTCATAACACTGGCAGGTGGGGCAGACAAAGGTGCAGGTCCCGCAGGCCAGGCAGGGTTTATACAGCTCTTCCCACAAAGGAGACTCAAATTTCTCCATCAGCACGTCCCCATTCCAGCCTTCCAGCGAGAGATGGGAATAAGGAAGTTTGTCAATGATATTTCGGATCTTCTGCTGCTCTTCTTCCACCTGGGCTTTGGCTTTCGTTTCTTCCGCTCCTTTCAGCTTCTCCAGAAGATCCGCCGCCAGATCCGTCAGAGCCTCTCCCTTTTCCGTCTCCGGCTTCCAGTACAGGGTATCCCCGGTCATCCAGGTCACCACATCTGCCGTGGGATCCGCCGCGTCAATGCCAAACACCTTGCAGAAGCAGGTCTCTTCCGGTTCCCGGCAGGCCATAGCTACGATCGTCCCATGGTCTCTCCTGGCCGCGTAAAAGGTATCGATGGGATCCGATAAAAATACCCGGTCCAGCACTTCTACTCCCTTGATATCGCAGGCTTTCATGCCAAACACCACAAAATCCTGTTCTTTTAACGCCTCCGGCTCTACCGTGATCTTCTTTCCATTCCGGATACAGGTGTATAGGTTCTCACTCTGGGGAAAGAACACGTCTTTTGGGGACTTTACGCTTTTCAGCGTCTCCAGGTCCACCTGCCCTTCCTCGCTCCAAGGGCCGAAATTCACCTGTCCCGCGGTTTTTAACGGCAGGTACAATTCCTGGGCCGCGGCGATCTTCTGAAATAAGGAGGATAAATTTTCTTTCTTGATCTTGTACATACGCTATCTCCTTTCCGCCACGATTCCAGGCTCTGCATCGTCAAACTGGTAACTGGTCAGGGGGCCTTTTTCCTCAAGATCGGCGCCCGCCTGGTATTCTCCGTAGAGTTCATCGATATCTTTGATAAACTTCCGGTTAAACAAATGAAGGGGAATCCCCTGGGGACATACTCTGCTGCACTCTCCGCAGTCTGTACATCTTCCCGCCACATGGAAAGCCCGGATGATGTGGAACATCTTTTCCTCAAAAGAATCCGCGTTGGCTTTCTGGGCGCTGTCAAATTTATTGCTGTCAAAGACACATTTGCGGCAGCTGCAGGCCGGGCAGACATTCCGGCAGGCGTTGCACCGGATACATTTGCTAAGCTCCTTCTGGAAAAAGGCGAATTTCTCTTCCGGGCTCATGGCCTCGATCTTCTCCACCTCCGCAAAACGGTCTCCGTCTGTAGTCTCTTTGGACTCTCCTATGATCTCATCATAGATCATAGGGTCCTTGCCTTTACAGACGTGACACCGCTCCAGCATAGCCTCCTGATAGGTACAGGTCTTCTCCCCGTAAAGGGTCTGGATTGTCAGGTCTTTTGCCTCATCTTCAAGCTCTGCTCCCTGGATGTCCTGGATTCCTTTGATTCCCATCCCGCGGATCTTCTCAATGTCCAGTTTCCCTTTACAGCCCACACCGATGATATAGGCTTTCTCCCGGTCTACCCGGTGCTCCTTCATAAGCTGCTGGAAACTGTAAGTATCGCAAGGCTTTAAGCACACCAGGGTCTTTCCCTCCAGCTTGGACGCCTCGATCATATATTTACTTAGATTCGCTCCGCAGAATCCATTGTATACAAAATCCGCAAAGTCTTCTTCCTTCTCAAAATAAGCTGGTTCTGGATTATAAGGCAGGTCGCCGGCTTTCCATCCCAGCACTCTGGCCACTTGCCCGTCTGCCAGAAGTTCTTTCGCGCGGTTTATTAACTCCTGCATCTCAAATCCTCCAATCTTACGTTTTTCCCAAGAGACTGAATCTTCTCTACAAATTCATGCATGGTCTGGGAGAATTTCACTCCTTCCGCCGCAGATACCCACTCCACGCGGGTCCGTCCGCTTTCCACGCCGATATAATCCAGCATGGAGAACAACAGCGTCATCCTTCTCCTTGCGTAATAGTTTCCGGAGGTATAGTGACAGTCTCCCGGATGACACCCGCAGATGATCACTCCATCCGCCCCCCGCTCAAAAGCCCTTAAGATAAACATGGGATTCACACGGCAGGAACAGGGAACCCGGATGATCTTCACATCGGCGGAATAAGACAGACGGCTGCTTCCTGCTAAGTCCGCGCCTGCGTAACTGCACCAGTTGCAGCAGAACGCCACGATCTTCGGTCTAAATTCTTCTTTTGCTTCTATCGACATATCGCATCCACCTCCGCTAGAATCTGTCTATTTGAGAATCCCTGCAGGTCCATAGCGCCAGACGGACAGGTAACGGTACAAGCGCCGCAGCCCTGGCAGAGCGCGTCGTTGACCACCGCCAGTCTCCTTACCTCCCGGATTCCATGATCGTTCACCTCTTTTTCTTCGTAGGTGATGGCTCCATAGGGGCATACATTCGCGCACTGGGAACAGCCGTTGCACAGCAATTCATCGGAATGTGCCGTACATGGGTTGGTCAAAAGCTTATCTTTGGCCAGAAGCCCGATGGCTTTCACCGCCGCCGCTCCTGCCTGGGATACCGTCTCAGGAATGTCCTTTGGCCCCTGGCATACGCCGGAAAGGAAAACACCCGCTGTGGGAGATTCCACCGGACGGAGTTTTGCGTGGGCTTCCGTCAGGAAATTATTGGTATCAATACTTGCCGTCAGCATGGTAGCGATCTTCCGTACGTCTGGATTTGGCTCAATGGCCGCCGCCAGCACTACCATATCTGCTTCTTTTAGGATCTGTTTATTATCCAGCAGGTCCGCTCCCTGTACCAAGAGTTTCCCATCCGGCTGCGGAATGACTTTTCCCACCTGGCCTTTGATATAATCTACCCCGTATTCTTCCACTGCCCGGCGATAGAACTCGTCAAAGTTCTTGCCTGGGGTCCGCACATCAATGTAGAATACGGTCACATGGACATCCGGGTATTTGTCCCGGATCAGCATAGCGTGCTTTGCCGTATACATACAGCAGATCTTAGAGCAGTAGCTCTTTCCTCTGTGGTCCGCGCACCGGCTTCCTACGCACTGGACAAATACGATCTCCTTGGGTGCCTTTCCATCGGAAAGCCGCTCCAGATGGCCTCCTGTTGGGCCCGCCGCGTTCATGATCCGCTCCAGCTCCAGGGATGTGATCACGTCTTTGCTCTGGCTGTAAGCGTACTCGTCATAATCATCCAGCTTGATCATATCGAATCCGGTGGCCACTACAATAGCGCCGTACTTCTCTGTAATGATCTCGTCTTCCTGTTCATAGTCGATAGCGCCGGCCTGGCACACCTTGGAGCAGACGCCGCATTTCCCCGTCTTAAATTTGATGCAGGCCTCCCGGTCGATCACCGGGACATTGGGAATGGCCTGGGCAAACGGCGTATAAATGGCGCTGCGGTTGTTCAGGCCCCGGTTAAACTCGCTGGGCGTCTTTTTGCTTGGACATTTCTCCTGGCATACCCCGCATCCGGTACACTTGGACATATCCACACTTCTCGCCTTCTTGCGGATATCCACCGTGAAATCTCCCACAAATCCGGATACTTTCTCTACTTCGCTGTATGTATAGATATTGATATTGGGATGTGCGTTTGCCTCTACCATCTTCGGCGTCAGGATACAGGCGGAACAGTCCAGGGTGGGGAAGGTCTTGTCAAGCTGGGACATCCTTCCTCCGATGCTGGGGGTTTTCTCCACAATATCTACCGGATATCCCGCATCCGCAATGTCCAAAGCAGTCTGGATCCCCGCGATCCCGCCTCCGATCACCAGAGCCCGTTTGGTCACCCGGCTCTCCCCTGGTTTCAGCGGAGTGTTTAAGTTTACTTTCGCTACCGCCGCCCGCATAAGGATCACCGCTTTTTCCGTAGCCTCTTCCATATCCTTGTGGATCCAGGAACAGTGCTCCCGGATATTGGCGATCTCTACCATATAGGGATTTAACCCTGCTCTTTCCGCCGCGTTCCGGAAGGTGGTCTCGTGCATCCTGGGAGAACAGGAACAAACTACGATGCCGCTTAAGTTCTTCTCCTGGATCGCCTCCCGGATCTTCTCCTGACCGGCCTCTGAACACATATATTGATAATCCTCCGCATGAACCACGCCCGGCTCATGGAGGGCCATTTCTACTACTTTCTTTACGTCTACCGTTGCCGCGATATTGGTACCGCAATGACAGACGAATACTCCGATCCTAAGCACCTTCTATCACCTCCTGTATCTTCTGAACGCGCTGACTAAGAGCTGCTGCGGGGTTTCCGGATCTAACAGTTCCGGGATTTCATCCGGGGTCAGGTAGTCCCCGCCTTTTTCCCGTTCTACGATCTGTCTTGCCGCATCGATCAGCTTGCCCGGTTTTACATCCCTGGGACACCGCTGCACGCAGGCAAAGCAGGAAAGACATTTCCACAAAGACCTAGACTGCACCAGTGACTCGATATCTTCATTGATCACATAAGAAACAAACTGATGAGGCTTGATATCCATCTCGTTATAGGACGGACAGGTAGCGGAGCATTTGCCGCATTTCATACATTTCAGCGGATTCACGCCGCTGATCTCCTGGATCAGCTCTGCTTGTTTTTTCTGGTCTTTCACTGCTTTTTCACCTCGTCTTTCACTCCCAGGGCCTCTGCCAGAAGTTCTGTAAAATAATAAACCGGCAGATCCTCTTCCAGATTTTTATTCAGATTATACATACAGAGAGGACAGGCGGTGATCAGCATATCCGCGCCGAATCCTTCCGCGCTGTCCCCAATCTTTCTGCACATCTCTTTTGCCATATCTTTTTCTTTCAGCGATATGTAACCGCCGCAGCACTCATTCCTGTATGGATAGATTACCGGCTCTGCTCCGATCGCCCGTATAAAATCTTCCATGATCTTAGGATTCTCCGGATCGTCAAATGCCAGGATCTTTCCCGGTCTCAAAAGCAGACATCCGTAATAAGCGCCGATCTTCTTTCCTTCCAGTGGATGCACCACCTTTTCTTTCAGAACGTCAAATCCAATCTCGTCCCGGAGCACCTCCAGGAAATGCAGGACTTTCGTCTCACCCTGATAGGGTTCTGCCAGTTCTCCCGCCATATAGTTGTTGGCCTTGGTGCGGATCTCTTCTACGTTGCGCATATCATCGTTGACTCTCTTGATCACATGATGACAGGCGGAACATAAAGTGACCAGATCCTGGCCTTTTTCTTTCGCGTCGTTTAGCGCCCGGACGGAAGCAAGCTTCGTTGCGATCTCATCTGTCCCCAGGGGATACACGCCGCCGCAGCACTGCCATTCCTTGATCTCCTCCAGCTCAAATCCCAGAGCCTGGGCGGAAGCTCTGGCATAAGAATCCAGAGCCTCCGCTTTATTTTTCAAGGTACAGCCGGGATAATAACTGTATCTCATATTGGTTCCTCCTTATCCCTCTTCTTAGATCTCAATCTGAGCGATCACATCTTTTAATACATTTGCGCTGTTCCGAAGCTTTTCCACCTCTTCGTCCGTCAGCCGCACCGGTATCCTGCCCTGTACTCCTTTAGGCCCTACCAGAGTCAATGTACTTAAGGCCACATCTTCAATCCCGTATTCTCCGTGCATCATACTGGAAACGGTAGTTACAGAATCCGAAGCGGCGAGCACAAGATTACAAAGCTCACAGACCGCTACTGAAACAGCATAGAACGTTGCTCCCTTTTTAGCGATCACCTGTCCGCCAGACTTATGCACATATTCTTCCATAGCGTCTTTATCCAATTTTTCTATGCCTACCTTGTCGGCCATCGCCTCATAGTACGCATCCAGATTCATACTGGCAATGTCCGCGCTGGACCACGGAACAAAAGAAGAATCCCCATGTTCCCCATACACATACGCATGGATATTCTTCTGAGCCACATGAAAATGTTCAGACAGGCCATAACGCAGCCTGGCCGTATCCAAAACAGTTCCAGAACCAATGATCTGGTTCTCTGGGAGACCCGAAATCTTGGTAAACACATAGGTCAGAATATCTACGGGGTTGCTGACAATAATATAGATCGCGTTAGGCGCCGCTTTCACGATCTGAGGCGTGATCTGTTTGATGATATTCACATTAGTCTGGGTAAGCTCGATCCTGGTCTGTCCAGGTTTCCTCGCAATACCAGATGTGATGATCACAATATCAGATCCGACCGCGTCTTCATATTCTCCCGCAATGATAGATACCGGATTACGGAAGCAGGTCCCCTGCTTGATGTCCATGACCTCACCCTCGACCTTGTCCTTATTAATGTCGATCAGGACGATCTCAGATGCGATATCTTCCCCTGACAGCTTATAAGCTATCGTAGCTCCAACACTTCCTGCGCCAATAATCGTAATCTTGCTGCTCATAGTTCACCTATTCCTTTCTTCTGTTAAATTTTTCACTATACTAGGAATGATATCATATCGTTAATTATTTGACAAGATAATTTACAGACATTTTTCAAAATTTTTGTCTTGATCTTTTTTATTCTTTTTCCATATAAACAGACAAAAAAAAGACTCTCTTGCAATCCCTTCCATTTTAAACCGTCTGGGTCTCACAAGATCGTCTCTTTTTTAATTTTTTATAAAATTAGTATCGGCCGGACGCGTACTCTTCTTTCACTCTCTTCCTCTTCCACACAATCAATCCCAGCGCCGCCAAAGCCGTCACTCCCGCCAGAATCTGAGAGACCGCGAGGCTGGTCCCCGGAATCAGGAGCTGGTCTGTCCGAAGACCTTCGATCCAGAATCTTCCGATCCCGTATCCCATCAGATAGATCAAGAAGACTTCTCCGTCAAACTTCTTATATCTCCGGTAAATCAGCATTACAGCCAATACCATCACACACCAAAGGGATTCGTAGAGAAACGTTGGATGGGCCTGGATATAGGCGACTCCGTCAACGTTCTCAATATGTTCCCGCATAAGCTTTGAAATATCACTTCCCCGGACCGCATCTATCGGCAGCCTCATGGCCAGCAGACCATCCGTATACTCTCCGAAGGCTTCCCGATTGAAGAAATTCCCCCAGCGGCCGATCGCTTGTCCCGCCGCAAGTCCAAGGCCCGCCGTATCAAAGATCAACGGCGCGGACAGTCCTTTCACTTTAGCAAACACAAGCACCGTAAGAACCGCCGCGATGATCCCGCCATAGATGGCAAGACCTCCTTCCCGGATCTGGAAAATACTCTTCCAATCATCTTTATAGATGTCCCAGGAAAAGATAACATAATAAAGCCTGGCTCCAATGATCGAGAAAATAACCGCAAAGATGGAAAGATCATAGTAGTCTTCTGGATTCTGTTCCGTACGTTTCGCTTCCCGGACCGTTAAAAAAAAGCCTGCCAGAATTCCGCAGGCAATGAGGATACCGTAAAAAGTGATATCAAACCCAAATAAAGTAATGTGGTCTCCAACTGAGGACAGGTGAATTCCAAGGTTTGGGAAATCAATTGACTTGTGCATGACGCTCCTTTCTTCTCCACAGTTCAGACGCGCCTGCATACATACTCGCAAAACACGCCCCTTACGGGGCTCTACTGCGGCTTCCGCCGCTGTTTTGCTCATATGCTGGCGCTCACTCCATGCGCAAGCCTGGCCGGGATCTCATGCAAGCATGGATTCCCTCCCAAACTTGCCCATGGCTGAACTGTTGTTATACATTAAACCGGAACAGCATGATGTCTCCGTCCTGGACCACGTAGTCTTTTCCTTCCAGGCGGATCAATCCTTTTTCTTTGGCCGCGTTGTGGCTTCCGCAGGCGATCAGATCATCGTAGGATACCACTTCCGCACGGATAAATCCACGCTCAAAATCGGTGTGGATCTTACCTGCCGCCTGAGGCGCTTTCGTCCCTTTTGTAATGGTCCATGCCCTAACTTCCGGTTCCCCGGCTGTCAGATAACTGATCAGGCCCAAGATATGGTAGCTTGCTTTGATCAGCTTTTCAAGACCAGACTCCTCTAATCCCAGATCTTCCAGGAACATTTTCTTTTCATCATCGTCCAGCTCCGCGATCTCCTGCTCGATCTGGGCGCAGACTACAAATACTTCGCTGTTTTCTTCCTTTGCGTGTTCCCGCACTGCCTGTACCCCGGCATTTCCGGCTCCATCGTCAGCCAGATCATCTTCCGCCACATTAGCCGCGTAGATCACCGGCTTATAAGTTAAGAGATTATAGCTCTTAAGCCATTCCTCTTCTTCCTCATCCTGGGCGCCGTCAAAGATCTTGGCCAGTTTTCCCTCTTCCAGATGAGCCTTGATCTTCTCTAAGAGAGCCAGCTCTTTGGCCGCGGTCTTATCATTTCTGGCCACTTTTGCCGTCTTAGCGATCCTCCTCTCCAGGATCTCCAGATCAGAGAAGATCAATTCCAGATTAATGGTCTCAATATCTCTCAAAGGATTGATGCTTCCATCCACATGAACAATATTGCTGTCTTCAAAACAGCGGACTACATGGACGATAGCATCTACTTCCCGGATATTGGCCAGAAACTGGTTTCCAAGGCCTTCTCCTTTGGAAGCCCCTTTCACCAATCCCGCAATATCTACGAATTCAATAGCGGCCGGGATGATCTTCTTGGTATGATACATCTCTCCTAATACGTTCAGCCTTTCATCCGGCACCGTCACCACTCCCACATTAGGGTCGATGGTACAGAAGGGATAATTGGCTGACTCTGCTCCCGCCTTGGTCAGCGAATTAAATAACGTGCTCTTTCCTACATTCGGCAAACCTACAATTCCAAGTTTCATCTATCGTTACTCTCCTTTGTTATATTTTCCCAGACAAACACCGGGCTTGCGGTCAGCCTGTCTATTTCAGATCCCTTGTCTCCATCAGGATCACAACTCCGTCCGGCGCCGAGATGGTTACCTCATCTTCTTCAAACTGATTGCTGACACACAGACTATCATAAGGGGTCAGTATATGATCTGTCAAAGGATATTTTGCCCCCTTGATATTAAACCCATAAATCTTCTCGCCCAATGGAAACACAGAGAAATACGGCCCATAAGCCTCCGATCTCTTCAGCGTGATCTCACCATGGAACAGCTGGATCTGGTTCTGCTCATCCAGAATCTTCGTTTCAATCCCTGCTTTCAATGGGATCATAAGGGACTGGACATTTGCCCACAGATGATCGATCCTGCCTCCGGTGGCGCCCAGGATCAAAAGTTCCTTGCAGCCAAGCGTAACAGCCAGCCGGATCGCGATCTCGGTATCCGACGCGTCTTTTACCGGATTATACTCCCGGATGGGCACATCCGTCTGATTGCGGTAGTAATCCCCGATCTCTTCGCTCACACTGTCGAAATCCCCCACGATATAGCTGGGCATGATCTGATGCCGGTAAAGGAATTCCATCCCTTTGTCCACTCCGATAATATAGCCGCTTTCTTCCTCTCCAAGGATTGACAGCACAAACTCTTCGTTTAGTTTTCCCCCGCTTACGATTACAATTCTCTTACTCATAACTGTTCAATATCTCCATAAATGCCTTGGTGTTGTCTCCAGGATCGCCTTTAAATACCGCTGAGCCTGCTACAATGATATTAGCTCCCGCATCCAGGACGTCCCTCACATTCGTCAGATAGATCCCTCCATCCACCTGGATGTCTACCTTAAGGTTTCTCTCTTCGATCATGTTCCGTGCCCTGCGGATCTTATCCAGAGATTCTGGTATGAATTTCTGGCCTCCAAATCCCGGATGCACACTCATGACCAGCAGCATCTCAATGCTGGAAAGGAATGGCTCCGCCTGGTCTACATCTGTCTCCGGACAAATAGAGAGTCCCGCTTTCATGCCGCAGTCATGGATTCTCTCCAAAGTCTCCCTAACATCCCGGCATGCTTCCAGATGGACTGTCACAATGTGGGCGCCCGCTTCCTGAAACGCTTCCACATATCGGATTGGCTCCTGCACCATTAAATGAGCGTCCATTACCTGGTCTGTGGCATTGTGTATAGACTTCAGCACTGGCATCCCAAAAGAAATACTGGGTACAAACATGCCGTCCATCACGTCGAAATGCAGATAACGGGCTCCATTTTCTTCTGTGGCCTTCATCTGTTCTCCAAGCGCCTTGAAATCTGCCGACAAGATCGACGGCGACAAAATATACTCCATAGCCTTAGTACCTCCTCCTGTCCTTTAATTCCTGATATATGTCCTGATAATCCGCGTAGCGGACTGGATGGATCTTCCCTTGTTCTACCGCCTCTTTTACCGCGCAGTCCGGCTCATGGATATGGTCGCATCCCTGGAAGCGGCACTGGCCTTCAAAATCGCGAAATTCCGGAAAATAATATTTCAGATCTTCTTTCTCCAGCTCAGGAAGATATAAAGAGCTAAATCCCGGTGTATCCATGATATAAGAGTCCTCATTGATAGGAAACAGCTCTGCGTGCCGCGTGGTGTGTCTCCCTCTTGCAATCTTGCGGCTGACCGCTCCTGTCTCCATTTTTGCCTCCGGCTGTAGAAGGTTGATAAGAGAAGACTTTCCCACCCCGGAGGGCCCGGCGATCACCGTCGTCTTTCCCCTTAACAGCTCCATCACCTGATCAATGTTGCTCTTTTCTTTCACACTGATAAAAAGGCAGGGATACCCGCAGCTTTCATAAACTTCCCGCAGCTTATCGATTTCCTCTTCTTTCCCGATATCTTCTTTATTAAAACACAGTACGGCGGGAATCTCCTGGATCTCCATCATGACCAGAAAACGGTCCAGCAGATGGAAATGAGGACTTGGCTTAGCCACGGCAAATACCACCAGCGCCTGATCTACGTTGGCGGACGCCGGACGGATCAATTCATTCTTCCGAGGAAGGATCTCAGTAATATTCCCAGATTTTTCTTCCTCATCCAGAATCTCTATCTCCACATCATCCCCCACCAGAGGTTTGATCTTCTCCTTCCGGAAGATTCCTTTTGCTTTACATTCATAAACACCGGATTCTACTACATCCACGTAGTAGAATCCGGCAATTCCCTTTATGATCTTTCCCTGCATACCTTTCCGCTGTCCTTATATTGTATCATCTTACTGCTCGCCTTCTCCGCCGTCTCCGCTATCGGAAGATTCTTCCGGGCCAAGACTCAGAACATAGGTTACTGTACTTCCTTTCGATAAACTTCCAGATCCGGGACTCTGAGAGATGATCATGCCAGCGGCGTAATTATTGCTGTACTCTTCTCCCTGTTTTCTTGCGTTTATTCCATTCTCATCTGCCCACTCCAACAGGGACTCCTCATACTGTCCCGCAAAATTCCGCACAGATACCTTTTCTTCCGGTTTTGGTCCGTTGCTGACCACCAGATCGATGGAGGTTCCTTTTGATACCTTCTCGCCGCCTCCGATGCTCTGGGAGATTACCAGTCCTTTGCTGACACTGTCGTCATACTGATAGGTTACTTTGCCAATGGTAAGCCCCGCATTCTTGAGGGTGCTCTGGGCCGTGGAGTCTTTCTCGCCTTTTACATTGGGAACTGAGATCTTCTCTTCACCTCTGCTGACCTGCATGATGATCTCAGTATCCTTGCCCACTTTGGAACCTGCCGCCGGAGTCGTCTTGATAACTTCGCCCTCAGCATAATCGCTGCTGTAGATAAATTCTGAAGTTCCTACCGTCAGGCCTTCCCCTTCCAGTGTCTTCTGGGCGCTTTCCTCGTCCATTCCGGAGACATCCGGAACGGTGATCTCTTCTCCTACTAACTTCGAGCTTACCACAACTTCTACCGTTGTGTTCTTCTCTACCCGTTCTCCCTCTTCTGGATTCTGTTCACAGACAAGTCCTTTTTCATATTTTTCCGATTCCTCATAAGTAACTGTAATTCCAAGGCCCTTTTTATTCAAAGCTTCTTTTGCCTCTTCCTCTGTCATACCCACAACATCAGGGACTTTCACTTTGCTTTCTGACTCTTCCGCTGTGATTCCAGGCCCCCAGGTCTTAAAGATTCCTGCCGCCCGGCCGATGGCAAAGATAATAATGAAGACAATGATCACAGCCACAACGATCATCAAGATCTTCATGACTTTATTCATCCTTGGATTTACTTCCTCGCTGCCTTTGCGTCCTTTGCCGTAATCGTCTTCTTCTCCGTATTCGTCTAAACTATACTCGTCTTCCCCGTATTCGTCGTCTCCGTATTCGTCGTCTTCCCCATATTCATCTGCATCGTATTCGTCTTCATCATACTCGTCCTCATCGTAATTGCTTCGGATATCATCCAATTCTTCATCCGTGATGATAACCGTATCCGCATTTCTAAGAGGCGGGATGATAACAAAATCTCCCTCCGGGTCTACCAGGGAACGTTTGAGATCCCGGATCAGATCGTCTGTATTTTTATATCTTCTCTCCGCATTCTTCTGGGTACATTTCAAGATAATCTGTTCCAGACTGTATGGAATGTCTGGAACCAGCTCCGATGGAGGCGTGATCTCCTCCTGAAGGTGCTTAATAGCCACGGATACCGTAGAATCCCCATCAAAAGGCACTTCTCCTGTCGCCATTTCAAAAAGTGTGATACCGATGGAATAAATATCGCTTTTGGCATCACTGAATCCGCCTCTGGCCTGTTCCGGGGAGGTATAGTGGACCGACCCCATAGCGTTCGAGCTGATGGTGTTGGAATTCACAGATTTGGCAATTCCAAAATCAGTTACCTTTACCTTTCCATCTTTCGAGATGATCACATTCTGGGGCTTGATATCCCTATGGATGATTCCGGCGGCATGAGCCGCTCCGATACCGGTACACATCTGGATCGCGATGCTGATCACCTCTTTGTGGGATAACCGGCCTTTTCTCTCAATATATTCTTTCAGGGTAATGCCTTCTACCAGTTCCATGACCATGTAGTACAATCCCCTGTCCTCTCCCACATCATATACGTTTACAATATTGGGATTCATAAGTCCGGCCGCGGACTGTGCCTCAGATCTGAATTTCCTTACGAAATCTTCGTCTTCCCGGTATTCTTTCTTCAGCACCTTGATGGCTACATAACGGTTCAGCTTCGTGTCCTTCCCCTTATAGACGTCCGCCATCCCCCCCGCGCCGATCTTACTTAACACCTCATATCTTTTTCCAAGAAAAATCCCGTCTTTTACCATATACTCACCTCATCTGCCAGCGGTTCCGCCATAACAACCCCGATGTTATCTCTCCCGCCATTGCTGTTTGCTTTCTCGATCAACATAAGCACCGCCTCCACGATATCTCTGGCGCCCTTAACAATGTCAAACATATCTTCATCTTCTACCATATTGCTGAGTCCATCGGTACACATTAAGATAATGTCGCCTTTCTTCAGCCGGTATTCGTAAATATCGGCTTCCACGTCTTCTTTCACGCCAATGGCTCTTGTGATAATATTCTTATCTGGATGATTCTTCGCCTCTTCTGCCTTGATGCCGCCCAGTCTCACCATTTCCTCTACCAGGGAATGATCCTTGGATATCTGGCGGATCTTTTCATTGATCAGATAGAGCCGGCTGTCTCCTACGTTGGCAAAATAGAGCGTATTTCCAATGACCGTTCCCGCTACCAGGGTTGTCCCCATCCCTTCCAGTTTTACGTCTGAATGGGCCGCTTTGATCAGTTCATGGTTTGCCTTCGTAACAACACCTCGCAGAATTTCTTCCGGTTTGTCCAGTGAGGTATTCTCTAATTCTTCTCTTAAGATTTTAACCGTGTATTTGGAAGCGAAATCCCCCGCTTTATGTCCGCCCATTCCATCGGCGACCACAAGAAGATTCGGGAATGGCCCAATGGGTTTATCCGTCACATATACATAATCCTGATTGATTTCCCGCTTTCTTCCCACATCGGTTTTTGCGTATAATTTCATCTAGCTCTCCTTCTGACCGGCTTGGTACCGTCTCCTCAACTGGCCGCAGGCCCCGTCGATATCGGAGCCTCTTTCCCTTCTTATAGTAACATTTATTCCGTTTTTTTCAAGTTTATTTTTAAATTCCTGGGCATTTTTCCCATCCGGGCGCTGAAAATCTCTCTCTTTGATGGGATTCACCGGAATCAGATTCAAATGGCAGTTTCTTGGCTTTAAAATCCTGGTCAATTCCCGGATATCAGACTCTGTGTCATTGACCCCTTTTACCAAACTGTATTCAAAAGTAATCCTCCGTCCCGTTTTCGCGAAATACTCGTCACAGGCTTCCAGCACTTCAGAAAGCTGGTATTTCTTCGCCACAGGCATAAGCTTCTGACGCTTTTCCTGGGTGGACCCGTGTAGGGACAAAGCCAGAGTGATCTGAAGCCCTTCCTCTGCCAGACGGTGGATCCCCGGAACGATGCCGCAGGTGGACGCGGTAATATTGCGCTGGCTGATATGCAGGCCGTTCGGGTCTGCGGCCATATGGATAAATTTGACAAAATTCTCATAATTATCCAGCGGCTCTCCTGTTCCCATCACCACAATATTGGAGACTCTTTCCCCGGTGATCTTCTGGATCTGGTAAATCTGGCGCAGCATCTCAGAGGGAGTCAGATTCCTCTCCAGGCCCCCGATGGTGGATGCGCAGAACCGGCATCCCATCCTACAGCCTGCCTGGGATGAGATACAGACAGAATTCCCATAATTATATTTCATCAGCACGCTCTCGATCCGGTTTCCGTCTTTCAGTTCAAACAAGAATTTCTCTGTAGGATCCTTCTGGGAAATCTGGCGGGCCACAAGATCCATCCTGCGGATCTCATAAAGATCACTCAGCCTTTCCCTCAGATCTTTGGAAAGGTTGGTCATCTCCTGGAAATCACCGGCTAATTTCTCATGAAGCCAGGCATAGATCTGCCTGGCCCGGAAAGGCTTCTCTCCCAGGCTTTGTATTTCCTTTGTCAATTCCTCCAAGTCATAGGAGACAATATCTTTCTTATCCATGGCTCTTCCTCTGCAATACCGCAATATAGAATCCGTCTCCCCCATCGATTCCAGGCAGCATCTGCTTGGCCTTCTTCAACTGGAAATCCGGATGGTTCAAGAGAAACCAAGCGGTGTTTTCTTCATTTTCTTCTCTATGTATGGTGCAGGTACTGTAGACCAGGGTGCCGCCGGGCTTCACGTAAGCCTCCACCGTGGAAAGGATCTTTCTTTGAAGTTTCGCAAGCTCTTCCTGCTTCTTAGGCGTCATTTTGTATTTCAGATCCGGCTTCTTTCCCAGCACTCCAAGACCGGAGCAGGGCAGATCTGCCATTACAATGTCCGCTTTTCCTTCCGCCTCCCGGTCAAATACAGTAGCATCCCACTTGACTGCCCGGATATTTGCAAGACCGGTCCGTTCTATATTTTCCTCTAAAAGTCCGATTTTGTAGTCTGTCAGATCCCTTGCCTCCACACTCCCTGTCCCACGCAGCATTTCCGCCAGGTGGATGGCTTTTCCGCCCGGCGCCGCGCACACATCGATGATGTGATCGCCTTCTTTTGGTTCCGCCCACAGAACCGCCTGCATAGAACTGATATCCTGCACATAGAACAGCCCCTGCCGGAAGCTTTCCAGTCCGGCCACATGGTCGTACCCGGTCAGATAGAGCGCGCAGGGAACAAAAGGATCCGCTTCTGCCCGGACGCCTTCCTGTTTCAGACGTTGAATCAGCTCTTCCCGGGTGATCTGGTTTATATTGCAGCGGACGCAAAGAGGCCTTTCTTCCAGAAACGCCTTTCCCATGCGCTCTGCCGTCTCCATTCCATACTCTCCGAGCCACTGTTCAGAAAGCCAGCTGGGCAGTGAATAGCGGACAGAAAGATAGCCTTCCGGATCTGTTTCCCTGGACGGATAGGCTACAGAGTCAATCTTGCGGCTTATACTGCGCAGGACTCCGTTCACAAACCCTTTAAGTCCGGCAAATCCTTTTCGCCCCGCCAGTTTCACGGCCTCGTTGCATACAGCGCTGTTTGGGACCTTGTCCATATATTTGATCTGATAGACGCTGCTCCTTAAGATCGCCCGGATCACCGGTTTCATTTTATTGACTTTCACGTTGGAAAAATGATTGATGATATGATCGATCTCGATCATGCGCTCAAGCGTGCCGTTTACCACCCTGGTGATAAACGCACGCTCTTTTTTATCCAGATACTGATATTTGTCCAGAACTTGCTTTAACGCGATATGACTGTATTCCCCGTCTCTGGTGATCAATAGCAGAGTGTCGAGGATCAGTTCTCTGCTGTCTTCCCCTCTTCTCATTGTCTCCCCTGTCCTCCGTCTGTTTTTCTAATCCCTTCTGCTGTTTGCCAGCAGGATGATACGCAGAAGCTGCAGGATCGAAGCCGCCGCTCCCGCCACATAAGTAAGCGCAGCCGCGGACAGGACCTTTCTGGTATCCCGAAGCTCGTCTTCATAGAGAAGTCCGGTGCTTCCCAGGACACGGACTGCCCGATTGGAAGCATCAAATTCTACTGGAAGAGTCACGATCTGGAACAGGACTGCCAGAGAAAACGCAATGATTCCAAGATTCAAAAACAACAAAGAGGACTCCCCGGTAAATAAAAGGCCAATAATGATCAGCGGCCAGGCGATGGTACTCCCCAAGTTCGCGATCGGCACTAGGGCTCCCCGGAACCTAAGCGGCGCATACCCTATAGCGTGCTGGACCGCATGGCCGCACTCATGGGCCGCCACTCCGATCGCCGCTACGGACTGAGAATTATAAGTCGCATCCGACAGACGCAGCGTCTTGGTCCGCGGATCATAGTGATCCGTCAGATTCCCTGACACATGTTCCACCCGCACATCATAGATTCCCGCGCTTCTGAGCACATATTCCGCCGCTTCCCTTCCCGTCATGCCGGAACGGCTGCGCACACGGGAATATCGATTAAACGTAGATCTCATCTTGGCCGAAGCGGCAAGACATATAATAACACCAATGATCACCAGTACATACGTAGGGTCAAAATACATTGGAAAATACATATTGATTCCTCCTTATCAGGCAGTTTTCTTTTGTATAGTATATATGAAAACCACTCAGAAAAACTGAAATTCATGAATTTTTAATAAAAATATAATTCCCAGTTCAGCCATTCTCCCTATCCCAGCTTCGTTCCGGTCTCGATCGGATACCCCCGCAGGAAGGCGGCCGCATCCATCCGTTTTTTCCCTGGGATCTGAAGCGCTGTTACCTTTAATTGTCCTTCCCCGGTTTCCACCAGGAATCCATCTTTTTCTACCATTACTACCGTGCCTGGTTCCGCTTTGCTTTCGCCTTCCTGGACTTTAGCCTCCCAGATCTTCATTACTTTGCCGTTCCAGCCTGTATAGGCGCTGGGCCATGGATTCAATCCCCGGATCAGTCGCTCGATCTCCTTAGCCGAACGGGTCCAGCAGATCTCTCCCATTTCCTTCTTCAGCATGGAGGCGTAGGCGGTAGGACTATCTCCCTGCTTCTCTGGGATAACTGTTCCCGCCTTCAGTCCATCCAGCGTCTCCACACAAAGTTTCGCGCCTGCCTGGGCCAGTTTATCATGAAGGCTTCCGCCTGTCTCATCCGCCTCCAGCGGCACCTCTGTTTTCAGCAGCATATCACCCGTATCCAGCCCCTCGTCCATCTGCATGGTGGTCACTCCGGATACCTTCTCTCCGTTTAACACTGCCCACTGGATCGGAGCCGCCCCCCGATAGCTGGGCAGAAGAGAGGCATGTACGTTGATGCAGCCGTAGGGCGTCATTTCCAGGATTTCTTTTGGCAGGATCTGGCCAAAGGCTACCACCACGATCACATCTGCCTGGTATTTCCGAAGTTCTTCTATATTCTCTTTCTCCCGGACTCTGCGCGGCTGGAACACAGGGATCCCGTATTGCAGAGCCTTCTCCTTAACGGGAGGGAACTGCATCTTCCCGCCTCTGCCTTTGGGTTTATCCGGCTGGGTTACCGCAAGGACCACCTGATGCCCCGCCTGGATCAGCGCTTCCAGCGTCCCAACCGAGAATTCCGGAGTTCCCATAAATATCACTTTCATTTATTCCTCTTCCTCCTCTGCCTGTACGTCATGGAGGTCTCCTTCCACCAGCTCCACATACATATGGCCGTCCAGATGGTCGATCTCGTGACAGAACGCCCGCGCAAGAAGCCCTTCGCCTTCTAACTCAATCTCTTCCATATCTTCATTCAGAGCTTTTACCTTCACATAGTTAGGACGGGTCACCGTACCTGCTTTTCCCGGAAGGCTTAAGCATCCTTCTTCGCCAGTCTGTTCTCCGGAGGTTTCCAGGATCTCCGGATTGATCAGCACGATCGGCCCTTCTCCCACGTCAATGACCACGATCCTCTTCAGGATTCCCACCTGAGGCGCCGCAAGTCCGACCCCCATAGCTTCGTACATGGTATCCAGCATATCGCCGATCAGAATCTTCGTCCGAAGATTTACCTTTGTTACTTCTTTGCACTGTTTTGTCAGCACCTCATCTCCAAGTTCACGGATTTTACGTATTGCCATATTTTCCCTCTCCTTTGATCCTAGTTTGTCAAAATGTATGCATCGGGTTGAAATCAAACTGTATCCGTATCGTCTGAAATCCCCGGTTGATCTCTATATACTGCTCCAGCAGATTCTTAGCATGGGTCAGCGCCCGATAGTCCTCGCTTTTGATATATAAGACGCGCCGGTATAGATCTCCTACCTTTCCCACATAGGGACTTGCCGGCCCAATGACCTGAAGCTGCTTCGCCTTATCAAGACGCAGCGTAAATTCTTTGAGATAATCTGCCGCCAGTTCCAGATGTTCTTCCTCTTTCCCCGTCATCAGCACCGCCAGAAGCTGGCTGCATGGAGGATATCCCATCAGGCTGCGGTAGTTCATTTCCTGCTCATAGAAACCTTCATAATCCTGGCGGGCCGCCATCTCAATACTGTAATGCTGGGGGCTGTAGGTCTGGATCACCACTTCTCCCGGCTCCTCACCCCTTCCGGCTCTCCCCGCCGCCTGGGTCAGAAGCTGGAAGGTCCTCTCTCCCGCCTGGTAATCGTCCGCGTACAAAGACAGGTCCGCCGCCAATATTCCAACCAGCGTCACCCCTGGAAAATCATGCCCCTTAACGATCATCTGGGTGCCGATCAAAATATCTGCTTCCCGGTTGGCAAAAGCCGACAAGATCTTTTCATGGCCCCCTTTTTCCCTGGTAGTATCCAGATCCATCCGCAGGACTCCCGCTCCAGGGAATTCCCTCCGCACCAGTTCTTCAATCTGCTGGGTTCCCGCTTTAAATCCGCCAATATAAGGAGATCCGCAGGACGGACAGCGTTCCCTGGCCGGTTCTTCATGGCCGCAGTAATGGCACACCAGCCGTCCTCCCCTGTGAAGGGACAAAGACACATCACAGTGGGGACACTTCACCACATAGCCGCAGGCTCTGCAGGAAACGAAACCCGCATATCCCCTCCGGTTCATAAACAGCATCGTCTGCTGCCCTTTCTGAAGCCTCTCCTTCATCAGCTCCTTTAACCGGTCGCTTAAGATAGAGCGGTTTCCTTTCTTCAATTCTTCCCGCATATCTGTCACGTATACTTTGGGAAGGCTCTGGCCTGCCGCCCTGCTTCCCAGTCTCAGCAGCTGGTAGTCTCCCCGCTTACACCGGTAGAACGCCTCCAGAGAAGGCGTGGCAGAACCCAGCACCAGGCTGGCTCCCTCCATCTTGGCCCGCCTCTGGGCCGTCTCCCTGGCATGATACCTTGGCACCTGCTCGCTTTTATAAGTGCCTTCATGTTCCTCATCGATCACGATCAGTCCCAGATTGGAAAAGGGGGTGAAAAGAGCGGACCGGGGTCCGATCATCACATCTACCTCTCCCCGTTTCACCCGTTCCATCTGGTCATAGCGTTCCCCGGGGGATAAACGGGAATTCAGGATTGACACCCGCTCCCCGAATCTTCCGTAAAAGCGCAGGACCGTCTGGTATGTAAGGGCGATTTCCGGAATCAGGACAATGGCCTGCTTTCCTTCCTTAAGAACTGTCCCGATCATCTCCATATAGACTTCTGTCTTCCCGCTTCCCGTGACTCCATAGAGCAGATACGTCTTCCGGAGTCCTTTTTCATAATCTGTCCGGAAGGTCTGCACCGCCTCTCTTTGCTCCTTGGTATATTCCAGAGATTGTACTTCCTGCTTTCCGCCTCTTACCGGATTGCGGAATACCTGCTCGCTTTTCACCCGAAGCACTCCCTGCTCTTCCAAAGCGCGGATCACCTGGGCTGTCACGTGAAGTTTCTTTGTGATCAGCTCATAAGGCTGTCTGGGCTGTTCTAACAGCCCGGCCAGCAGCCTGGCTCTTGCCCGCTGGTTTTTCTTAAGGTAAAGATCCAGCTTTTCTTTCCCCTCTTCTTTGGTAAGCGCAAGTTCTACCGTCCGCCGGTTTTTGCTGTTTTCCTTTTTCTTTACAGGCAGCACGGTTTTCAATGCCTGTATCATAGTGCCGCCGTAGTTTTCCTTCATCCAGGCGGCCAGCGCCACTAATTTTGATTCAATAGCTGTTTTCCCTTCCGCTTTTCCGATGATCTCTTTGATCTTCTCCGGGTCATAATCCGTCTCTTTTGAGAATCCAATAATATACCCGGAGATCTCCCGGTCATTTCTTCCGAAAGGGACTGCCACTTCCATCCCCACTTCCAGGTCATCTTCCAGCTCCCTGGGAATCCGGTACTGAAAGATCTTATCCAGCCTTTCGTGGGTAATATCTATGATAATATCAGCGTACATGTTCCTCCTTCAGTTCTTCCAGCACTTCCCGGATCAGCACCCGCTCATCCATATCATATTTGACCCCTTCGATCTCCTGATAAGTCTCGTGGCCTTTCCCTGCCAGGATGATCACGTCCCCTGGCTGGCCGTTCTGGATCGCGTACTTGATGGCCTCTTTCCGGTCACAGATAGAAACGTATTTCCCATCCGTCTTCTTGATCCCCGTAATGATATCATCAATGATGGCCTGCGGCTCCTCGAATCTAGGGTTATCTGAAGTAATGATCGTAAAATCTGACAGTCTTCCTGCTACCTCTCCCATCTCGTAGCGGCGGGTCCTGGACCGGTTGCCGCCGCAGCCAAACACCGTTACGATCCGGCCCGGCTCATAATCCCGCAGAGTATGGAGCAGGCTCTCCAAGCTCATCGCGTTATGGGCGTAATCGATCATCAAAGTAAAATCATCTGATACCTTGACCATCTCAATGCGTCCCTTCACCTTGGCAACTTTCAGCGCTTTTTGGATCTTCTCCGCCGGCACGTCAAAATGCCTGCACACAGCGATCGCTGTCAGGGAATTATAAACGCTGAACTCTCCCGGGATATCGATCTCCACGTCGAAATCCATCAGCCCGGTCACATGGTACTTTACGCCCAGATATCCCGGCCTTGAAACATGTTCCACATCTACGGCCCGAAGATCCGCTTCCTTTGAAAATCCAAACGTCTCTGTCTGGCAGGCGGCGTTTCGGAACACATCCGCAAACCACTGATCATCCACATTGCCGATGCCAATCCTGCACTGCTGGAACAGAAGCCCCTTGCAACGCTTATAGTCCTCGAAATCCTTATGTTCATTGGGGCCGATATGGTCTTCACCCAGATTGGTAAAGATCCCGATCTCAAATGGGATCCCTGCCGTCCGGTGGAGCATGAGTCCCTGGGAGGACACTTCCATTACCACGCTGTCACAGCCTGCTTCCACCATCTGGGCAAAATATTTCTGGATCGTATAGGACTCCGGCGTCGTATTGCTGGCCGGGATCGCCTTGTCTCCGATCAGCGCCTCGATCGTCCCGATCAGTCCGACTTTATGCCCTACTTCTTCCAGGATCGATTTGATCATATAAGTCGTTGTTGTCTTCCCTTTTGTTCCTGTAATCCCGATCACCTTCAGCTTTTCCGCAGGATATCCGAAATACGCGGCAGACATAAGGGCCAGAGCATACCGGGTATCTTCCACCCGAATCACCGTCATTCCTTCCGGCGCCTCTACCTCCTTCTCTGCCACCACTGCGGCAGCTCCCTTTTTCGCTACTTCCTGTACATAAACATGGCCGTCCGCAACGGCCCCGCTGATACATACGAATACACTGCCCTCAGATACCTTCCGGGAATCGTTGATCAGTTCTCCCACGTCGATCTGATCGCTTCCCTGTACCACTCTATATTCCAAACGTTCCAACAGCTTCGTCAGCTTCATATTTACAGCCTCCTATTTTATCTGATTCTAAATTATTATAGCATTATTTAGACACAGAGCAAAGGCTAATTTGTGCCAGACTCTCTTACGCTTTTCCCGGGAACCCTTCTCCCACCACTTCGTTGGATTCTAAAATGATCGTAAACGCCTCCGGATCCATCTGATGGGCCGCTTTCTTGATGGCATGGACCTCTTTGCTTCCGCAGGCGCATACGACCACTTTCTTTTTTCTGCCGGAGTAGGCGCCGGTTCCTTCCAGGATCGTAGTCCCCCGTTCAAAATCCCTGCCGATCCGGCCTGCCATACGCCGGCCTTGTTCTGTCACGATCAGCGCCAGCCGGCCCTGTCCGCTTCCATATAAGACCCGGTTAATGACGCTTGCCAAAAGCCAGGTTGCGATCACTCCATAGATCAGCCCGTCCATATCCCGAAAGACCAGCACGCCTCCCAGGAGGATGATCACCCCGTCCTGGATAAAAGTGATGGTCCCAAGGGCAAGATGAGGCTTCACCTTCCGGATCGACAGACTGATAAAATCCTGTCCTCCTGTGGAAGACCCCCGCAGAAAGATGAGGGCATATCCGGCGCCGCACAGCACCCCGGCGCAAAGCGCCGCCAGAAGTCTGTCTCCTGTATAGACCGGGAAAAGAGGCGCCGCGTAATCCGTCAGCGCCGATACGACCAAGGTAGATTTTACCGACTTCAGGAAAAATTCTTTCCCCAAAAACCGATAACAGAAAACCGCCGCCGGTATGTTGAGGAGGATGATCCCAGCTCCTACCGGAAATCCCGTCAAATGGTACAGGATCACCGCAATGCCAGTGAAACCGGCCACCGGGAAATCCGCCTGCAGGGCGAAGTTATAAAGGCCTGCGGCGATCAGTGTCCCTGCCGCCGCATCCGCCAGAAGGTCTTTCAAAAATTCTCTTTTTCTTTCTTTTTTCATCCGTCTTCCCTCCATTTCCGCGGGCTACCAGAGAAAAAGGCCGCGGATCATATAGAACTATGATTCGCAGCCTTTTGCTGATCTATGAGTCCAGGATCAAAAATTTATCAATCCAATTCTTTTAGCAGGGCTTTCAGATACTCCCAGGTCTGGGCGATCGATTCCTTGGAGGCCCGCTCCTTGGTGGTATGCACGTTGGAAAGATCCGGTCCAAGGGAAAGGATGTCAAGCTCCGGCTTCTTATAATGCCAGTATCCACATTCCAGTCCCGCATGGATTGCCTCCAGTTTCGCCGGTTTCCCAAACATCTTTTCATAAAGCGCGCATGCCTTGTCCCGCAGCGGCGATACTTCCTCATACCGCCATCCGGGATAGTCATTTTCAAACGCCAGATCATCGCAGTACTGTTCCGCCAGGACGTAGAGCTGGTCTTTCAGGAAATATTTCCTGGAGTCCACAGAACTTCTTGCCGCCAGAAGAAGCCGTAATACCTCTCCCTCTTCTTCCTGCAGGGATCCCGCGTTGATGGACGTCTCCACCAGCCCTTCCATAGTATGGGAACGGCTGATCACACCGCAGGGCAGGAGCATAAGGGCACGTATGATCCGATGCTCCAGCTCCTGGCTGTAAATGCTCTCTCCCACAAATACTTCCACCTGGGATACAGTGATCTCTATGGTATCTGTCCCTTTCAGTTCCTCCCGGAAGATCCGCTCCATCTCCCGGATCTTCTCCATTACTTTCTCCGCATCTCCTGGGCTTACATACAAAACCGCCTGGGCCCAGGATGGGATCGCGTTGGCTTTCCCTGGAATATCTAAATGTCCCAGCCGCCACTCTCCGATTTCTTCTAATTGATAGAGCAATCTGCCTGTCAATTGTATGGCGCTGGCTCTTCCACGGTCGATATCCAGCCCGGAGTGACCGCCTTTCAGTCCGCCGATCTCGACAGACAACCCTTTCCATCCGGCAGGAATGTGCTCCCGCTCCAGCTTCCAATACAGGCTGCTCCTTAAGGCTCCCGCGCAGCTCACATAGAAGACTCCCTGTTCTTCCGCATCCAGATTCAGAAAATATTTTCCTCTCAGATCTGAAATGTCCAGCCGTGACGCGCCCGCAAGGCCCACCTCTTCTTCCGCCGTAAAAATGAACTCCAGATCAGGATGAGGAATGTCCCCGCTGTCCATCAAAGCCATGCAAAACGCCATCCCGATTCCGTTGTCCGCGCCCAGGGAAGTTCCGTCCGCGTACAGTTCCTTTTCATCCTCCAATACCTGGATCCCATTCTGATATTCATGATTACTATCCTTGTCCTTTACGTATACCATATCCAGGTGTCCCTGCAGGATCACCGGATCTGCGTCCGTCCTCTGACAGGCCGGTTTTTTGATCACCAGGCTTCCGTCCTTCTCCTGGCGCACCCATAATCCCCGGTCTTTGGCAAAGGCTTTCAGGTGATCGCTGACTGCCTGCTCATCTCCGGAAGCTCTGGGGATCGCAGAGATCTCTTTGAAATACTCGAATACTTTTTCCACGCTCATACTACGTACCTCCTGCTTCTTCGTATTTCTTTGTCTCATCATAACACAGAATTCCTGACGGTAAAAATTCTACGTTTTTATACCGTCATTACCTGCTATTATACACAATGATCTCCAGATTTCAACTAATGATCCAGCTTTTTTTCTTCCTCTGGAAGGCGCCCCTTTCGTATGACATTTTCCCCGTATTTCCGCCGGATCTTACTCAATGCCTGATCCAGTTTCTGCCGCTTTTGTTCCTCCATTTCCCGCTTTTTTTCTTCCTCCTGGTCCGCCTGGAAATCAAAGAGGTTCATCTGCTCCGGCTCTCCTTCTTCTGAGAGCTTGGAAGTGCGGATCCCCAGAAGGCGTACCGGCTCCCCGTTCCACAGTTCCCGGAACAGTTCCATAGCCGTCTGGTGGAGCTCCTTATCCCGATTGGAAGATCTCGCAAGCTGTTTTTGGTGGGAACAGGTCCGAAAATCATGGTATTTGATCTCCACACTGATCATTCCCGCCTTATATCCTGCTTTCCGAAGCCGTCCTCCCACACTTTTTGCCAGATCTAAAAGGATCTTTCCGGCTTCTTCTTCTGTCGCCGCATCTTTGGGAAGGGTGACGGAGTTTCCAATTCCCTTTGCTTCCGCGGGTTCCGATTCTACCGCCGAGTCATCGATCCCATTAGCAAATTCCCACAGCTTGCGCCCATGGCTCTTAAGATGGAGTTCTATCAGCTTTGGATCCATACAGGCCAGATCTCCGATGGTTCGGATCTCCAGCTTCTCCAGCGTACTTGTACTGGAAGCCCCGGCCATATATAAGTCCCGGATGGGAAGGGGCCACATTTTCTCCTGGATCTCTTCCGGGAACAAGGTATGTACTTTGTTGGGCTTCTCAAAATCCGAGGCCATTTTCGCCAGCAGTTTATTGGAAGAGATCCCAATATTGACCGTAAATCCAAACCTCCGCTGGATTTCGTTCTTGATCTTAAGGGCGCCGGCCACCGGAGAGGCAAACCGGGAAGCGATCTCGGTAAAATCCATATAACATTCATCCACGCTGACCTGCTCGATCCTGGTGGTATAGGTACTCAAAAACTCCATCAGCGCTTTGCTGTACTTCCGGTAAAGAGCGTGGTCCGGCGGCTCCATCACAAGATTTGGGCATTTACGAAAGGCATTCGCCACCGGTTCCCCAGTGCGAATGCCATATTTCTTAGCCGGGACAGACTTTGCCAGCACCACACCGTGGCGGGTCTTCTGGTTTCCTCCGATGATCGAAGGGATTTCTCTCAAATCCGTCTTAGCTCCATGTTTTAGTTGTTCCACTGCCGTCCAGCTTAAATAGGCAGAATTCACATCAATATGAAAGATGATAGCCACGACTACTGACTCCTTGCGGTTAATTTCCCATTCTGCGCATCAATGAGGATCGTCTCGCCTGCGCCGATATCGCCTTTCAGCATAAGTTTTGCCGCCAGTGTCTCCACATTCTTCTGCAGGTAACGCTTCAGCGGCCGCGCCCCATAGGTGGGGTCGTATCCTCCCTCTACCACTTGATTTTTCGCCTCCGGCGTCAATGTGATAGAGATTTCCTTGTCTGCGAGACGCCGATTCACATCCGCGATCAACAAGTCAATAATGTCATAAATATTGTCTTTCGTCAATGGCTTAAACATGATCGTCTCGTCCAGACGGTTCAGGAATTCCGGCCGGAAGTGGGCTCTCAATTCTTCCATGACAGCCTCCTGGCGTTCCGGCAGGATGGTTCCATCTTCCTGGATTCCATCCAGCAGATACGCGGAACCGATATTGGAAGTCATGATCAAGATGGTATTCTTAAAATCCACCGTCCGTCCCTGGGAATCTGTGATCCGGCCGTCGTCCAGCACCTGCAGCAGCACGTTGAATACGTCTGGATGGGCCTTCTCGATCTCGTCAAACAGCACAACGGAATAGGGCTTTCTCCTTACCGCCTCGGTCAGCTGGCCGCCCTCATCGTATCCCACATATCCCGGAGGCGCCCCGATCAGCCGTGACACGGAATATTTCTCCATGTACTCACTCATATCGATCCGCACCATATTATTCTCGTCATCAAACAGACTTTCCGCCAGCGCTTTGGCCAGCTCCGTCTTACCCACGCCGGTAGGCCCTAAGAACAAGAAGGAACCGATGGGTTTGGTCGGATCTTTGATCCCGGCCTTGGAGCGGATGATAGCCTCTGTCACCAATTCTACTCCCTCATCCTGACCGATGACCCGTTTGTGCAGTTCGTCCGCCAGATGCAGCGTCTTGTTCCGCTCACTCTCGTTCAGTTTCGCTACCGGGATTCCCGTCCACCGGGACACGATCCTGGCGATCTCTTCATCCGTCACACTCTCATGGACCAGCGAGCGGTCTTCGTCTTTGACCTTTGCCTCTTCCGCCTCCAACTGTCTCTGCAGCTCTGGAAGTCTTCCATACTGTAACTGGGCGGCTTTCTCCAGATCGTAGGACTGCTGCGCCTTCTCGATCTCTTTATTTACTTGTTCCATCTCTTCCCTAAGCTTCTGTACCCGCTCAACGCCTACTTTCTCATTGTCCCACTGGGCTTTCCTGCCGGCAAATTCTTCCCGCAGTTCTGCCAGCTCCTGCTGCAGATGGGCCAAACGGTCTTTGCTCAGCCGGTCTTCCTCTTTCTTCAAAGCCGCCTCTTCAATCTCAAGCTGCATGATCTTCCGCTGCAGTTCATCCAGTTCTGTCGGCATAGAATCCAGTTCCGTCTTGATCAGAGCGCAGGCCTCATCCACCAGGTCGATGGCCTTATCCGGCAGAAACCGGTCGGAAATATACCGGTCAGACAGCGTTGCCGCCGCCACCAGCGCGCCATCGGTGATCTTAACTCCGTGGAATACCTCATACCGTTCCTTCAAGCCACGCAGGATCGAAATAGCATCCTCCACCGTTGGTTCGTCTACCATAACAGGCTGGAATCTCCGCTCCAGAGCCGCATCCTTCTCAATATACTGGCGGTACTCGTCCAGAGTGGTAGCGCCGATACAGTGCAGTTCGCCCCTGGCCAGCATAGGTTTCAGCATGTTTCCCGCATCCATAGCGCCGTCGGTCTTTCCTGCTCCAACGATCGTATGAAGTTCATCGATAAACAGGATGATCCTGCCGTCACTATTTTTCACTTCTTCCAGGACCGCTTTCAGCCGTTCCTCAAACTCCCCTCTGTATTTGGCCCCAGCTACCAGCGCTCCCATATCCAGGGAGAATATCGTCTTGTCTTTCAGTCCTTCCGGTACATCGCCTCGGACGATCCGCTGAGCCAGTCCTTCCACCACTGCCGTTTTTCCAACGCCGGGTTCGCCGATGAGCACCGGGTTATTCTTAGTCTTCCGCGACAAGATACGGATGATATTTCGGATCTCGCCGTCCCGGCCAATGACTGGGTCTAATTTTTGTTCTCTGGCCCGCTCCACCAGGTCAGAGCCATATTTGTTGAGCGTGTCATAGGTCTCTTCCGGGTTATCACTGGTCACCCGCTGGTTTCCCCGGACGGTGGAAAGCGCCTGGAGGAATCCATTCCGGTCGATGCCCATCTCCCGGAAGATGGCTTTCATCTCCTTATTGGCATACTTGATCAGAGCCAGAAACAGATGCTCTACCGACACATACTCGTCTCCCATCTGCTTTGCCTCGTCTTCCGCATGGACCAAAGCGTTATTCAGGTCCTGGCCTACATACTGCCTTCCGCCCTGGACTTTCGTCCGTTTCCGCAGGGCCTCTTCCGCCCTGTTCAAGATCAGGTTTTTGTCGATCCCCATCTTCTCCATCAGCTTCAGGATCAGACTGTCGTCCTGGGTCAGCAGCGCATAAAACAAATGCTCCTGTTCAATTTCCTGGTTGCCGTACTCCATGGCCGCCTTCTCACAGTCCTGGACGGCCTGCAGTGATTTCTGCGTAAATTTATTTATATTCATAGTGTTGTCCTCCTTCTCAGAGAGAGTTGCTTACATATTTGTTCTATCAACACTATAACAATATCACAGGCTGTCAGCACTGTCAAGAGATGAGTGCTAATATTTTTTGATTTTTTTTGCAACCCCAGTAAAATCAATGGTTGCAAGCATTTTCCACTCTTGAAATCGTCATTTTTCTTAGGTTTGACACCAATTTGACACCTATTCAATCAGTTTTGCTTCCAGACGGTTACGCATATCCTCATCAACGCTAGTGTGAGGATTGCCGTATTCGTCAAAAGCGTTTCATCTCAAACCAGACCGTACGCTTACAGCAGGGCAGGCGGAGAGATACGGATGCCCGATTTTTACCTGCATTTCTGCAAAAATATCTTTCAATCACTCCTATCTTAAATTTGAATATAGAAAAAGCGGTTGATCTCCAAAGGAGTAACCGCTTTGTGTGGGATATGAAATTGTTTATTGCTTTGTATGGACGCTTAACTGTTCTTCCATGTTGCGTCCGCTGTACATGACACGAAGAATTGTTACCACCTGTTCTTCCACATCTGGAAGATAAAACACGATATAGTTATCTACCGCAACAAAACGTAAACCTCGGCTATGCCACGGTTCTTTCCCATATCTCGGAAAGCGTTCCGGCATTTCATCTAAACTTAATATCTGTTTTTCCAAACGTTCCAGTTGCTTTCCTGCATTTTCTGGTGACAAAAGTTCAAAAGCGATATACTCAAATATCCCTCGCAAATCTTCCTCAGCCTGTATTGATATGACTACGTTAAAAATCATAAGCCATAATCTTTGCGAATATCAGCAAAAACCGTCTTTGCATCTTTGGTTCGACCTGCTTTCATATCCGCATATCCTTTCTCCAGCTCTGCGTGCAGTTCTTCTGTTCCCAGCGTACTTATATCTGTGGGCGTTCTGTCTGGGATTTTCACTTCAAAGGGAAGTCCTCGATGTAAGATAATCTGTTTATAAAACATATTGATAGCATTAGAAGCAGGAATACCCAGTGTGGAGAGGATTTTTTCAGCCTGCTCTTTGATTTCAGGCTCTATTCTCGCATATAAATTTGCTGACTTTGCCATAATAACAACGCTCCTTTCTCGTGCATATCTTTTTCTTTATTATACACAAACGTGCGCACAATAGCAATACATTATTTCTTTTGCTCCAATGATACGGTTAAATAGCTCTAACGTTCTGTCCGAAATGGTCCGTTTCTCGCTTCTCTGGCTCTCCGTCCACAAAACGGATATAGTGATTGATGATAAAAAAGCCGTCCATTTCTGAACGGCTGGAAATAGAAAAGGTATCTTTCTGCTGATTGACACCATTTTTTTATAAAATGATGATTTCTGACGAGTTAAGATCAAATCATAAAATCCGAGAAACGTCCATAAATAGGCACTTACGACTCTCTATAAAGTTAGGCAAAGGCCGCACTGCGATAACAGGAGGTGAGTGCTAATTTTTTAAGATTTCTAGAAAGCCTGATTTTACGAGCTTTCTGAGCATTTACAACTTTTTAATTTGCTTCAAAAATGACTTACTACACCAAATTTATACCATTTCCACGAAAACTAAGAGACATGCAGGAACGAAATTGAGTTGATTTTCAGGAGCTTGCTCACGAAAAATCATGCTCAATTTGGGACCTATAAGGCAACAGCCGCGACTGAGCGAGCCTGCTCGCGAAGTGCATGGCGAGAGTTTCCTTCTGGGAGTTTTCTCACATAAGGGCAGACTTGAAATTGCACTTATAAGGCGACAACCGCGACCGAATGAACGTAGTTCATGAGGTGCATGGTGGACTGCATTACATGACCTGAACTTCATCCAGTTTGGCAATCTCCCGGGCGATCCTTTCCTGATCCGTAACGTGATTGTAAATATCCATACTCCTACTCATTTTCATCCGTATCTATAACTTCCATAATATCCGATATATCGCACTCAAGGGCATTACAAATTTTTAACAGAACCGCTGTTGTCAAATTTTCATTTTTCCCAAGCTTTGCAAGAGATGCCGTACTAATTTTACTTTTATTTCGGAGTTCGGATCTATTCATATTTTTATCAATCAATAATTTCCAGAGTTTATTATAACTGATGATCTTTGCCATCTTTTTACTCCTATCTATTGCAAACCATTCTACTCTATCGTTTTGAGTATAACATAGAGCAGATTAAGCATCAATAAAATATTTGCAGACGCAGATATTATATGTACCCTTCTTAAAACTTCAGTTTTTGATAAGACCAATCTAAAGTTTATCTCAAAATCAAAAACGGGGAAAGGTAGTCTATTCTCCCCTAGCACCAGAAATAATTTCTATCAATTCTGAATATGATACAATCGGAAACGCAATTTTTTTGTATCTCGACACCAGTACCTTATTCATGCACATATATGGAATTACTTTATATCCCATGTATTCAGTGAATCCCAATTGCTGGATTACTTGATCTGCATTCTCCTGTAAATAATCAATTCTTCTCTGAAACTTTTCATCTTCCTTATGCTCATTAAAAAATCTATTCTGCTGACGATACATATCATAAAATGTAGCCACTTTTTCAATTACCTTACATTCCACAATCCATATAGCCTTATATTTTTTATCTATGGCAAACACATCGTAATCTCCAAGCCACTGTGGATGAGATTTATCCAATTTCCTCAATTCAAAATTCATCTTTACAATATCAAATCTATTTTCCTCAAACGCTTTCGCCATGTCATAGACAATCTGCTTCTCATAAAAACTTTTCCACTCTACTAATAGCTGTTTTGTTCTATTCATGCCAACCTCGTGTGGTAAAATAAAATCCATTATTCCATTAAGCCAATCTTTTTTCAAATGGTCCATAGTAATAGGTGAGAATATGATGTCTCCACCAATACTGACAAGAGGCATTAGTTCAAATCTTACATTACGTGTTCTCCTTTTCCCAATCGGAAGATAAAAATCTGTTTTTCCTCCTACTGTCTTAAGATTTTGAGAAAAAATCACTAAATAATCAAAAAGATTTCTTGCATCTTCTTCTGTAATAGCACCGTTCATTTGTACTAGAAAATCGCTCAATAAATCTTTCATTGATGCTCTAAATACATTGCTTCCCTCGTTTTTAACTATATCCTCAGAGAAAGAATAACTAAAATATGATAATGCATCCAAAAAATTTTGAAAATCAAATCCCGTATCTTCCTTAAATACTCCCTTCACTTTTTCAAGATAATTGATATCTGTTTTTTTGTCCCTTTTTAATCCATCTGAATACGAATATATCCTATGATGCAAATTATTTGATTCCTCATCATCTTGTTCATCTGGCAAAGTATCCACTACATACTCATCTGTTATTTCTATATAAGCTTCGTCATCCGCGAAATAGCACATATCTGCCACATCATTTAAAACAACCAGCCAATTGGCATATGCTAATAAAAGATTTATATCATCTGTGGTTGCATGTATTTCTGATTTTGAATTTAAATATAAATTAGTTTCTATCAGATAGAGTACATTTCTATCATCATGCTTTGATTTTTCTCTTTGGTCTATAATCCGATCTCTGACTTCTTTGTCTTTCTCCTCATCTAAGCCGGAATACGCTCCATATCTTTTCCAGTTAATATTAATATCATGTAATAATGTTGAATGGTAATCCAATAACATATAATGTAACTCTTTCCACGAAAATTTTGAAACTTCTTTCTCAAAATCTTGAATCAAAGCCTTTTGCATTGCTCGTATTATTTGATTAGCCTGTTTGCCATGATATGTTCCAGGCTTAATCATATTATCGTGGCAAATATTTGCGATTCGTTTTCTAACATTATGGTAATGATAATCCTTTGGAGAAAAATTCTGCACATTATTATCCCACCTATACTCTACGGATGTTGAAAATACTCCTATCTTCTTTTTATCAAGAGAAATAACTTGTTTTCTTTTTTCAAACATTTCTTTTAATTCAGGGTTTCTAACTAACAATGGACAGAGAATTTCTTCTAATATATTAAATTCTATACTTCTATCTTCTGATTTTTGGATATCCCAAAAGATTTGCTGCATATCTTTAACAACATATCTAATAATCCATTTACGATTTTGATACTGGGCGTCGCTATATAAATATGTTCGCTCTTCATGTAGAAATGATTCATGTCCCGCATGAATAGCATACTCAATTGGCATAAATGCCATTTGTATTCCAGTATTGCAAATCGCTCTATCGTCTTCAAATATACATTTTATCGAAGCGAATCCCTCAATTATAATCTCCTCCAACAATTGTATCCATTGACGGTATTCTCCAAAATCTTCTACATCTTTATAAAAATCCACATTATTTGTCAAAAAAACATAATTATTTCTTGGCAGCGTAAAATACACACCACCAAATCCTATTCCATGTTTAGCGGTATATTCGTACGTATCGATATATCTTCTTTCAATTTTCCATGAAAATGGTTCACGAAACAGATAATCATTAACGTGAAAAGGATAATCCATCAACTCTTCTCTAAAATAATCAACAACAGCTTCATTTTCTGTATCATATCCTATATCAATCATGTTATATATAATTGCGCCCTTAGCAATATATCGTCCTTGATTTTTCCATGTAAAATAAAAAGCAGCATCGCTTCCAAAACCAAAAGATCTCTCGTAATCTCCCTCTTTTGAGTAAGAGAGATACTCAAACAATTCGTCTGTATCATCCATAAAATTCAGATAATATATAACATCCAGTGCTGTACAGATTTTTCTTTTTCCCACCTCTCCCAGTGACATATGTGTCTGATTAGGATTCATAAAGCTATTATAAATTAAATATTGAATCGGTATGTCAGAAGAAATGTAAAGCCCTCTTAATCCCTTATCATCAAATCGATTATATGTTTCAGCAATTTGAAGCGTACCACTCTTATGATAGTCCTCTATATTTTCAATTTCTTTTTCTAACTCCCCTTCTTTATATTCATCTGCATTAATCGCAACAACTACACCACGAGAAGCTTTCGCTATAAAAGTATACGTCTTTTGATCTGGATCATATTTTTGGTCCGGAAACATCATAGCTGGTGCAAACATCAAACATTTATTTGATCGATCTGTTTCAAACAAACTGTAAATCCTGTCTATTATTCCAACATTTGCCACTGAAATCTGCTGTTCAAATTCAATTTCGTTTTCCCATATATCATATAAATCAATTAACAAAGAAACATTATATAGCGGATAAACATTATCTTCTCTACATACAAAGTGCATTTTTTCAATTGCGGCTTCATCACTTTTTAATAGAGAATTGAGCTTAAGGATATCGTACTTTTTACATTCTTCTCTAAAGAATTTCTGCACCTTATAAAACAATTCTTCTGACGGAAGAACAAATCTTTTTTTAACAATACCATCGTTCTTATTTACTTCGAGGAAATAATTGATTACTCCGGATGTATACTCAAAAGCCAGTTTAAGTTCTTCTTCGTGTGAAGTCTCTTTTGCTAAAGCAGGCAAAAAATTGAGGCAGGCAAACACATTATTATGTCCAGTTCCCACTATTACACGGTAAAATCTATCGTTATATCTAATTCTAACTTCTCCAAAATCTTCTACCGTATAATCATCCGTCATTTCAGGTTTCATAAAATCATATATTTTATCAAAGAACTTCTTAAAATCATCAAACGTCTCGATTTTAATACTGCCCTTTTCTTCATATTCAATCAAGCTGGCATTTAATGCTAAACAAGACTCCAAAACAGATCTATTATTAATACATAGATTAATACAATATACCGCTTTCACAAGATCATAAAATCTATATTCGTTTGTTATTTTCAATAATTTGTCTATTTTTCTTCGTATATATGGGAATGTCTCCGTTTTTATCATTTTGACCAATACCTCCATTATGATTTTATCCTCGATTACATCCAACTTTTTATAGAAAAAAACTCTATAAATGCTTTTTCAACATTTAAGTAATATACTCACACTATTAAGTTTATCAAATCGCCAAGATTTCCGCATCTTTTATTTATATTTTTGCCATGCCCCTAAGCTCTTTCCACTACACCATTTCCGCAAAAAACTACACCATTTGACACTTCCAGGCAAAAAGTCAGAGCCCGTAAATCCTTGTAAAATAAGGCTTTACGGGCTCTGACGCCACAGGACAAAACAATCCGCCACACGGCAAGAGGCGAGTGCTAATTTATTTTTTCTAAATTCCATTTTGACAGGATTTTCCCTATCTGTCTGGCGATCAGCCCGACCATGACGGCCGCGGCCACCGTTCCTTCCCGTACTCCTTGGATCTGACCGGTAAATACCATGGATAACACGCAGGCTGTGACCACCAATGTCACGTCAAATCCTACTTTCATGTAACCAAATTTTACAGGAAGGACTTGACAGATAGCCAGAACTACACCTTCTCCCGCAAGTACTACCACACCGGCTTTCACTTCCAGACTGACTCCAACGGCTACCAAAAGAATCCCCGCAAGACAGAGGAGCCACTGCTGCCAGTAGCCGTGATAACCGATCCGCTGTACCGCCCACACCCCAAAGTCCGTCAAATATCCAAATAGGAAGGCAACTGGAAGCTGCATAAGCTGGATCAGATGATAATTTTTTCTCAAAATCAGGATCTGAAGCAGGATAAAGACACAATGCATCACGATGGTTGCTTTTCCTACGGTTAAAGGACTGAACAGACTGACTGTATATGGGACGCTTGAGATGGGAGAAGTGCCCAGATCCGCCTTAATCGAAAACGCCACGCCAAATGCCATGACAGAAAGCCCGGCCAGCAGAAGCAGATAACGTTTAATATCTCCCCTCATTTCCTATCCGCCTTAAAACAGGATCTCGATCAGTGTTTTGGGCCGTCCCCCCGATGGTGTGATCTCCTTTGCGTAGACCTTCCCAAGCCCCGCATCCATGATCTTATTCATGATCCTTCTTGCGCTGCGAACCGTAACTTCCAGGCAGTCCGCAAGTTCATGGGCATCGAATACATAACTCTGCCTTGCGTCGGCGATGGCGATGATCTTTAACACAGACCTGGCGCTCAGTCCGGTCCTTGCCGCGATCTCCTGGATCTTGGGATCGGAGGAGATCAGCTCGTACTGCAGCTGCTGGTCCAGCCCAAAAGGCCCTTCGATCATATGCTCGTCATTGATGCAGTAGATCTCCTGACAGTTTCTCTTCAAAGAGTAGGCAAGGGCGTCGCGGGCGTTCATCTCAGCTCGGTACGCCGTGTTCCCCATCCCGATCCCGGCATTCATCTGGATGCCGTTCGCCTTCACATCCTGCTGCAGCTTAAGGAGCTTATTCTGATGCTTCTTTTCTCCTAAAAGTCCGGCGCTGGCGAAGATCACATACTCTTTTCTTCCAAACTCAAAAACAGCGCCCTGGACGGATTTCACATACTGTATGATCTTCTTTTCCACTTCTGTTTTTTCCAGCATATTTCTGTAATAATTTTCTTCCTGCTGCTCCAGATTCGTAAGCTGCAGGATCGCTACCGAGATCCGGGAATACTCCGCCCGGCTCAGAGCATATTCATTCTGCAGCTTCTCCAGAGCGTACCGGACCATCAGTCTGGTAGGGCCAAGATAGATCACGTTGTATCCTTCTTCTTTGAGTTTGGAGTAAACCCAGGCAAACGCGGTGAGCGCCACATTCGTCCTTCCTTCATCCTGAAGATCCTTATGCCATTTGATATATTCTTCTTCATCCACTCCCGGCTGGAAGGAACTGGAATAAATGTTTCTGGCAAGTATATGGAACGCATCCAGAAGATCTTCGATCATACGGTTTTCCACCACATCGATGCTGAACGCATCTAACTCCATCCCTTTTTTCTGCATTTCCAGGAAAGCGCCGGCTACGCTGATGATTGATTTTTCCACGGAAGTGTACGGCTTTTTAATCTCTATTTCCTCTGTCACAAAGCTTTCCACCGCGCAGCCGGAGAACAAGATCGCATCGCACTCTTCCATACAAGTTTCCGTCACAGAAGCGCAGGCATTTACCTGCTCCTTGGGATAACACTTAACCTCTACCCCGGCATCCAGTTGTCTGATATATTTTTCGATGATCTGGCAGGAAGAATCCGGCCCAATGATTCCAATTCTCATGTTTCTCACCAACTATCCTTTTCATCCGCGAACGATCCAACGGAATCTTTCTCTATTATTATAGATAGAAAGAAACGGCGCGCTTTTTTGCGCGCCGCTGCTCTATAGATATTATACGCCGGTTCCATCAAAGATTTCAACCCTGGAATTATCCTCTAAAAGCCGCAAGTATTCTGCTTTGGTATATACTGGCCGGTATTCTTCTATTACCCTTTTCGCCTCCTTCGCATCTCCATACAGCAGATCGATCAGGGTGAGCGCCAGCATCTTAGCTGGCTGCAGATAAGCTTTCACCGGATCTCCCATTCGGTAATCCTTCGAATGAAGCCCTCCGGTGATCCCTTCCGTCCAGATATGCATACACGGCTTCATCTGGGAGAGATCCCCCAGGTCTGTGGACCCGGCTGTCTTATATTCTTCCACAAAGGAATCCTCCTTCGCGCCGCCATACTGGATCATATTCTTCCGATACAGCGCCGACAGGTTCCTGTCTGTCTGCATGGGCAGATATCCCATCCGGTTCTGGATCTCCACACTTCCTCCCAGCGCCAAAGCTCCCGCTTTTAACGCCCGGTCTACCTTCGCCGATGCGTCTAAGATCGCTTCCACAGTAAATGCCCGGACCATGATCTGCATACCGGCCACGGAGGGCACCACGTTTACCAGCTCCCCTCCTTCTGTGAGTACGGCGCTGACTCTTACCTTATCTTCATCCCGGAAGGTTTCCCGGACGGCATTGATATTATTCAGAGCAAGCTGCGCCATACCAAGGGCATTGATCCCTTCATGAGGAGCGAATCCCGCATGGGCCGCTCTTCCTATAAAACGAACCGTCTTTGTCATAAAGCCGTTGCAGTCCGTATCAACAGTACACCGCTTTCCTTCCGGCATCTCCATCATATGGCACTGCAGGAAAAGATCGGTATCATCTAGTTTTCCGCGTCTTACAAGCTCCTGTTTTCCTCCGAAAAATCGAATCTCTCCCTGACGGATCAGGTTGTTCCGGTAATCATAATCCACACATTCCTCCGCCGGCACTGCCAGGAAATCCACGCTGCCCCCCAGTTCCTCCAGGGCTCCGGACTCCTTTAGCCCAAGCGCGCAGCCATAGAGGTTTGCGATCTGTACGTTATGGCCGCAGGCGTGGACGTTTCCTCCATTCTGGCTGTCTGGATGATCCGCGCACATAATACAGTCTAATTCTCCGATCACTCCTGCCTTAGGGCCGTCCTTTTTCCCCAATGTCGCGCGGCAGCCAGTGTACGCCAGGTTTTTCTCCACCTCGAACCCGGCCTGTTCAAATGCTTCCTCCACCTTCTTCTGGGTCTGGAATTCTTTGTATCCAAGTTCTGGAGTTTTGTAGATCTCCCGCCCCAGGTTAATGATCTTCTCTTGATTCGCCTCGATCGCATCCAGACATTTTTGTTTCAATTCCCGCAATTCCATCTTCGGCATCCGCTCCTATTCTCCGTCCATCATTTTGCGCATTACTTTTGCCGCTTTCCACACTTCATTGATATCCAGGGATTCTTCTACTGTGTGGACATCTCTCATACCAAGCCCCAGGATCACACTGCGGTATCCATGGCCGGCCAGCACATTGGCATCGCTTCCCCCGCCGATCACCATCAGATCCGGCTTGATCCCTTCCGCTTCCATGGCCTTGACCGTCTCTTTTACCAGGTCACACTCCAGATCCAGGGACAGTGTCGGGTAAGCCGGCTCATGGATAAATTCACAAGAAGCGCCATACATCTTCGCCGCATCCTCACAGCATTTCTCCATATGAGCCACTTCCGCCGCCAGTTTGTCCATACTATGAGACCGGATCTCCGCGGTAAGGGCCACCTCATCTGTCACAATATTCGTAGCCGAACCGCCTTCGATCTTACCGATGTTAGACGTTGTCTCCTGATCGATCCTGCCGATATGCATGTTTCCGATCGCCTCCGCGGCTACTTTAATAGCATTGATGCCTTTCTCCGGCTCGATCCCAGCATGAGCTTTTTTCCCGTGGAAGATGATGCGGATCGCCTCCATGCCGGGCGCCTTATAGGCGATCACTCCAGTATCTCCTGTAGCGTCCGCGATCACAAGGTCTTTACAGGCAAGGATACTAAGATCCATATGTTTCGTCCCCATCATACTGATTTCTTCCGACGCGGTAAATACCAGATAAATATCCCTATGCTCGGCGCCCGTTTCCAGAATGTCTTCCACAGCTTCTAAGATTGCTGTGATCCCGGACTTGTCATCTCCGCCAAGGGTAGTCGTTCCGTCTGTGCGGATAATGTCCCCTTCCTGGATAGCCTTTACGTCTCTGCAAGGCTCGATCTGATCCATGTGCGCCGCAAATCCAAGCGGAATCCCCTTCTTCGTTCCCGGAATGTATGCAACAATATTCCGCCCGTTTCCTCCATAGGCTTCTCCTGCCCGGTCTGACTGAAAGGAAATACCCCTCTCTGCCAGATACTTCTCGATCCAGTCCGCCATCTCTTTTTCCCCCTTGGATGGACTGTAGACCCGGATCATCTCCAGGAAACGTTCGGTAAGCCTCTCTTTTGATACCATAGAATTATTCCTCCTTCTCCTCTGGACCGTCCGCAAGTTCTTTCCTGTAGATCATGCGTCCCGCAAAAATGGAACCAAATACAGCCACCAGAATCACAGCATAGGACGGGGTCCCCGGCAGGAAGGACAGGAAGCCGTTCTGCAGAAGCCAGTTCATGCCAAACGCGATGATCACTGCCACTCCCGCAAGCTTAGGCCTGGAGATCGCGAACTGTCCGAATACCGCTCCGTAGAGGGCAGGCAGAAGGAAATTAAGCGCTCCTTTCAATCCTTCCGGCATTGCGTTGATGATCACATTTCCGCCAACAGCTCCGATGGTCAGGATCGCGATATTCACAATGATCGAAACAGCGATACCAATAGTAGAGATGATGGACCCTTTCTCTGTTCCCATCTCTACTTCTGCCGCTTCCTGAGCAACAGAAGAACATGGCACACGCATATTGGACGTATTTCCGGAAAGGAACGTCAGGTAAGTACCTGGGATTCCGAGAATCGGGAAATAAGAAATCGGCTCTACAATGTAAAACGCTCCGCTGACGCTGATCTGGGAGATCGTTCCGGCAATGATAGCTGAAACCGGCGGCATATACCCATAGATAACAGATATAACGATAGCCGGGAGAAAACAGGTGACAATCCCAAGCAGCATCGTGATCTTGCCCCATTTGATGATGCTGGGCATATATGTGGTTGAATAATACTGACTGTTCATTTTTCTTCCTCCTATTTCTATCCTCAGATGTGATTAACCCTGCAGGCTCCAGATATACCCGATAAACATTCCGGTAAACATGGAGATCGCGAATGCCCACTCTCTCAACCAGGTGATCTTCTTATCTTTCGCCAGTTTCGTAAGTATCATCATTAAGATGCATCCGATGATCGTAGCAATGGCCGGAGCGCCTCCAAATTCAAATCCGCCCTCGGCATTGAAGAAATTGCCGCTTGCCAGGTTGGCGAAAGCTCCCAGCATAGCTCCCGCTGAGATGATCGGAACCATCTTAGCATTTCCTTTTGACATGATATGGTTTACTTTGTCCATCTTATCTGTAAAGATCAAGGTAAAGATCAGCCAGCCCAAGGACCCGCAGATCATAACCCAAACTCCGCAGGCAAAAGCTGTAGGATTCAGGTTTTCCAGCGTTGTCCCCATAGCCTGGGCACCAAATCCGGCCGCCATCGCCTCATAGTTGACGGAACCAATAAATGACAGACGCATCCAGGATACCGGCGCTCCCATAGAAACGATCAGTGAGATCATGGTTACCAGGATCACGACGGATGGTCCTATCGATGAAATAGCGCTGCTTTTGATCGCCATATTGACTTGTTCTTTAGTAAGCCCCGCCTCTTTCGCTGCTGTCAGCGATTTTTTGAAAAAAAGCACCGACTGGAATACTACGATCCCGACGGCAATTGCTGCACCCAGCCACATCAGCGGACTGTTGGCAAGATCCATGTAGTTTACATTCTCCTTCATGAAAGTAAATCTCCTTCCTTTTTGTTTAGGGACATGTCCCTAATATGTCCTTTAGAAAGAATACTCCAGCAAGAAAGGAATGTCAATTCCCTGATTTCTTAAATTGTTCACAATTTTTCTTTCTATATTTTGTCTATTATTGACAAACTATTAGCGGCAGGAAGAAATATCTTCCTGCCGCCAGTGTTAACGGGAATTATACACTTTTATAAGATCTTCTCAAACGCCGCGGTTGAGTATTCTTCCCCTGCGTCTTTTAATTTCTTAGCTTCCTGCATAGCCCGGAAACGCTCTCTCGTAATCGGGTACAAGTAGACCACAAAGGCGCACAGCAGCATCAAAATCCCCGGGATAATAGAAGACATACTTTCGACCGCGTTTTTCGCGCTTTCCGGCTGCGCGGCCAATTCAGCATTATAACCGTTGATCTCCAGAATAATTCCTACTACCTGCAGAGCCGTGGCCTTTCCTAATTTGATAAAGAAGGAAAAGTAAGAAATCATAACGCCTGTCAGCATCTCTCCGCTCTTAAACTCGTAAACTTCACAGGTATCATACAAAAGATTGTAGCTTAACACCAGGAAACTGATGATTCCAAAGTGAGCCATCGAGAACTGCACCGCCTGCATGGCAATACTGGAAAATCCGATCACTTTAAACAGGCACAGCGCCACGCCCGCAATGGACATAAATACGATAAATACCCATTTCTTGTCGTATTTGACCGCCAGTTTTCCGATCAGCAGCGATAATATGATCCCTACGATCGTTCCAGTGGTATAGACGATCGAGGTCTGAGCTTCCGTCGCCCCTACCACTACCAGCGCGTTGTACACCACTGTTGCGTTGCAGGTATTGAACGCAAAGTAGAATAAGAAGGAGGCCAGGATGATCAGGATATACGGTTTGTAGACCAGCACTTTTCCAAGGTTCTTAAAGAACGGCGCGCTCTTATCCTGGGGTTTATACCGGATCTCCCAGCCTCTTGTGGATCTCCATGTGATCAGGATGGCCGCCGCCGCGATGATCCCCAGCGTCAGAGCCGCCATCATCCAGGCTCTCTTCTCCGACATTCCCCGGTTTTCAAAAGCCGTAACCAAAAGGAGGGGAAGGGCATTGGCAAATAAAAGCCCAAACGTACCAAATACCTGTCTGATCGAAGACGCCCTTGTTTTCTCGTCGTTATTGGTGGTAAGCTCCGACCCCAGAGAAAGATACGGAATGTTAAATAATGTATAAGCCGTCCAGTAGAAGATCGTCATGATAATAAAGTAAGCGGCCTTTGCCCCCGCTGACAGATCTACCGCCGTAAACAGCAGCATGGTAAAGACTACGATCGGCCCTGCCGCGATCAGAAGGAACGGCCTTCTTCTTCCCGCTTTCAGGCCGCACCGGTCCGACATCGTCCCAATGATCGGATCGCTGATGGCATCCCAGATCACACCGATGAACACGATCGTTCCGGCCAAAGCGGGACGTATCCCGGCAATATTTGTCAAAAAGAAGATCAAAAACGCTCCCACGAATTCTGTGATGATGGTATCTCCCAGATTCGCGATTCCGAAACCTACCTTTACTTTCATCGGAAGTCTTCGATCATATTTTTCTAAATTTTCCATATCAACACCTCTTTCCTTTAGGGCTCGATCCGGTACATCATACTGTCCTGGTATCCGGTGATAATCCGCACATACCCAGCCAGCTCCTGATCCAGATCTGTATCGCCAGTATCTACCGTAAGCCTGCCTGACCCAATGTTCAAAAGTTTACTTTTGGTCGCCAGGATGATGCAGTGATCTTTACCGATGGTTCTTAAGATTCTCGGACTGATCTGCTGATTTCCCCTCCCAAACAGATGTCCCTGTCCTCCAATGACGGTCAGCACCAGGAATACTTCCCCCTGCTGCGTCAATTCATAAATATCTTTTTCCACTGCATCTGCCTTTATCAAGACCCCATCTTTTACAATATCCATTCCCAGCAGTGTATGGGGCAGGCCCAGTTTCTCCATCACTGGCCGGGTCGTGGTTCCAGGGCCGATCACATAATAAGCGTCCGGTTTCATTCCCGCCGCCACCTCCGCGGCCATTCCCATTGTGTTGTCTTTCTCCGAATAGCCTCCGCTTTTCACGCTTTGCATATAACGGTACAGCATCGGGATTTTCATATAACCATACAGTTTTGCCTGTACCCTTCCGTTCCGGAAAGCTTCTTCATCAATATCCATAACTTCTGCTTCCTCAAACCGGTTTTTACTCTCATTGCAAAAATATGTCAGGGCTTCCCCCGCATTTCCGGCATTGTATGCATATACGGCAGAATGGATCTTGACTCCGGCCGGGATCCCTATGACTGGAAGTTCCATCTCCACAGCTTCGCAGACATTTCTGGCCGTTCCGTCGCCGCCGGCAAACAAAAGAAGATCTGCCCCCTCTTCCAGGATCTCTCTTGCGATCCGAATGGTATCTTCCGCCGTCGTCTCTCCGTCTGCCAGTGTCCCAATCACATGATATGAGAAGGCTGTCTTCTTTAGAACCTCTTCCCCCATGATTCCCGGCGCTGTCAGAAAGGTCACCTTCTCTTCCAGCCCAGAGGCTTTCTCCAAAGCGTGCAGGGCCCTGACAGCAGCTTCTGGAACTGCTCCCAGACTCCTTGCTTTCTTCTGTATCTCTGCTCCGTCGCTCCCTTTTAAGCCTACCCGGCCGCCGATACCGGCGACCGGATTGACCAGGAATCCAATTTGTTTCATATGCTTTCCCTCTTTAGATCCTTTACGCATCCTTCATAGTTCCGGCTTTGATCCTCTTCTGCCACTGACGCCAGGTCACGGCAATCTTATCAAAATCATTGACTTCTTCATCCAGGAGCGCATGGATCGGCGCGTTATGGGGCGCCGTCCGGATGATTTCCGGCTCTTCGTAACATTCTCTGGAAATCTCCGTCAGAATGGCTATATATTCATCTAGGTCATCCTTGCTGTAGGACTCCGTAGGTTCCAGTGTAAATGGTTCCGGCACGATATGAGGATGGTGGGACTGCCAGTAGTGCTGCATGCCAAAGTCTACCAGCCTTTTTGTCACATCCACCGTTCCAAATCCGGTATCTTCTTTCAATTTGTTCCAGCTGTACCTGCACTGTTCGATCCGTCGCTTGCCGGGCGCATAGTACACCTGAACGCCGCGGATCTGGCTGACCTTCTTCATCAGGTACTGGTTATTCAGGACAGAACAGATCGCGGCTTCCCGGATACCCTCGGCTCCCATCTGCTTGATCCACATATAAGTCCTCATGACTACATGCACATTCCCCATGAAGCTCCTTACCTTCCCGATGCTCTCCGGGCAGTCATAATCCAGATAATATTTGCTTCCATCATACTCTACCCGCGGAACCGGCAGGAACGGTTTCAAAAACTCTCTTACCCCCAGAGCTCCGCACCCCGGTCCCATGCCGCCGTGCGGAGAAGAGAAAGTCTTGTGGAGGTTATAATGGATCAAGTCAAATCCTACCTCTCTGGCTCTGGTGATTCCCATAATGCCGTTTACATTAGCCTGGTCGTAATAGCAGAGCGCTCCCACTTCGTGGGCGGCATCCACATATTCTTTGATCCTTGGATTGAAGATTCCTGTATCCTCCGGATTGGTAATAAAGATGGCCGCTGTTCTCTCAGAAAGGGCCGCTTTCAATGCTTCCAATTCCGGCACTCCATCTTCGCCCGGCATCAGCGTGATCACCTTATATCCCGCTGTGGCAGGCGCTCCCGCATCACAGGGATGAGAGAAGATGGTTGTGATGATCTCGTCTCTCTTTTCATCTCCTCTGGCCTTATGATAAGCCCTTACGACACTGGCTCCCTCATAACAGGCCGCGGCGCCGCCGCCCGGATGAAAGTTGAAGGCATCCATACCGGAAATCTCGCACACCATTTCCTCCGTTTTCTTATAGATTTCCAGAATTCCCTGGATAGTGGAATCGTCCTGCAGAGGATGCACATCCACCAGATTTTCATTTCTGGCCGCCATATGCTCCTGTACTTTCGGGCTGTATTTCATCGTACAGGTTCCCTGGCTTAAGTCCGGCGTGATATCCGCGCCCAAGACTTCCTGCGTCAGCCGCATGTAATGGCGGTTGACCCTCATCTGATGTACTTCTGGGAGGTTGGGCAGTTTTTTCCGTTTCATAGAAGCCGGGATCTTGTCGCTTCCTTTTCCAACTTTTTCTATGATCTCTTCCTCCGGTTTTGGCACCGCAATCCCCCGCTGTCCCGGAACACTCAAGTCAAAAATGATTTCTTCGTCCCACTTTGCCTCGTGGAAACGTCTTAGATATGTATGATAATCTCTGCGCATAATGTCCTCCTCCTTATCCGTTCACCACTTTGAGAAGTGAATCCGCCATATGATCGATCATTTCTTTGGTCACCATCTCTGTTACACACACCAGGGCACACTCGCCAAGCTCTGGATAATCTTGTGTCAAAGTGACTCCGGAGAAGATCTTCTCTTCCAAAAGACTTTGGCGGATCTCCTCAGCTGTCTTCCCGGTGCCGCTGTAATCCAGGACAAATTCTTTGAAGAAAGTTCCGGTAAATTTCAGCGCCACTCCTGGAATTTGAGAGAACCGCTGTGCAGCGTACTGGCTCTTGGTCATGATTGTATCTCCAATCTCTTCCATCCCTTTTGGTCCCATCAGCGCCAGATACACGGCCACCGGAGCAGTCCACAGATTGTTCTGGGTTCCGGTAAATTCTTTGCCTTTTTCCCGCATCGCGTAATGGGTCCTCTCTGCCAGGACTACCGCATAGCCCACTTCCCCAGGCACAGTCGTCTCCACCACACCGTCTACCAGCTCTTTGAATTCTACGATATATTTCAGATCATCTTTGCAGGCAATGTAGCCGGCCTGAGCGCCGCCGCAGTGCAGATGGAGACCCAGTCCGTGAAGATCTCCCACGCAGATGGTGGCTCCGTAATTCCCTGGCGCTTCCATTACGCCCAAAGTAATGGGATCCGCATAAACGATAAATTCCGCTCCAGCCGCTGCGGCCATCTCTCCGATCTTTGCTCCCTGGCTTTCAATCACACCCAGATAATTAGGATTCTCGATCAACACTGCCGCAACTGTATCGTCTAGTTTTGACTCAAGATCAGCAAGATCCATCTCTCCCGTAGACGGGTCATACGCCACTTCCTCAATCACCAGCGCTTTTTCTTCGATTGCAGATTTTACATAATTTTGGGCGATCAGCAAATTCTGAGGCGTCATGGTCTTAGGTACTAAGATCTTCTTTCTTCCTGTGATCCGGTTTGCCATACAAAAAGAGGTGGACACCGCCTGGCCGCCGCAGTGGCAGGGAACCGTCAGAAAGTCCATTTCTAAAAGTTCTGCCATCATGCTCTGGTACTCGAAGAAGATCTGGTATTTCCCATGATCCGCCCAGGTCTCTGCCCCGTAGCAGGTCAGAAGTTCGCCTCTTCCGGCGATCTCATCACATACAGCCGGCACAAAGTGCTGGGCGCATCCTGCTCCCATGAAATTGTCGTACTCATTGCAGTTCTTGTTTTTCGCAAGAATCTTCTCCATATGCCGCTTGATCCCAAGTTCATCCCGGATTGGTTCCGGCAGGTTCAGCAGGCCTTTGACCCGCAGCTCCTCAGGAAATTCTTCATATAGATCCATCCCATCCCAGGCGCCCACTTCCCGGAGCATCTCTTCCTGGATTTCCGGCACGGAATTCGGTATGTATGGAAACACTGTTTTTTGGCTCATATTTCTTTCCTCCTCTTTCTATTAGCTTGCTCTCCCCGGATGTCCCTGCATCGCTTCCCTTTCCTCTCGCTTTTTCAAGGTTGTGGGATTGGTTTCTGTCAGACAGATGGACAGAACCATCGCGATAGCGAATACGATTGCCGCAGAGAGGATAATAGTCTTAAGATCTGGGCACACATTCCCGGAGATTGCCGGAACAACCGCGCCTCCTACCGCTTCACCCACGCCTGCGACGAAACCTCCGGCCGTAGCCTTCAGGGAGTCCGGCACAGACTCATAAGGCACGATCGAGTAGTACAGCGGCAGCGTAGAAATTGGAAGTCCGGCAATCAACGCATACACCACGATCGTTGCCTTGCTCTCTGGCATAACCGCCATTACCACCGGGGCAATGATCGCCACGCCAAACACTGCTGCCAGAACGGGTTTTCGTCCTATATTATCTGAAATCTTCGGAACCGCAAAGGCATAGATAATGGCCAGGACACCCATAGAGCTTGTAACAAAGCCCATGCCGTTAATATCCAGGCCGGCATACTCAACCCAGTAAAGCGGCGCGTAGTTCATAATGATCCAGTATCCGCCAAGCCCCATGACCGCGATCAAACCTGCCAGGACTACATTCTTCTTCTTCAGCACCTGTCTAAGCTGTCCCTTTCTGCTGTCCAGCTGCAATTCGGATTTCCCTGTATCCCGCACGATCTTGATCATGGCAAAGCCTACCAGGAGTACCAGGATACAGATCAGTGCTGTTGAGTTCCTCCAGCCCATCCAGGTACAGAGCTGGGTCATCAGAATCGGACCGCATAAGGTTACGATAAATTCACAGGTCGAATTCACATACCCTGTATTCTTCCCATAAGATTCCTTTGTGGATGCCGGTTCCATGATATTGTAGATCAGAACCAGGATCGGACCTAACGCCACGCCAAACGCGGCCCGAAAGAAGATCAGCATCCCATAGCTGTTGGCCGCAAAAGACAACCCCGCGAAAACACCCGCCGTGATCGTCAGCGGGACGATCCACCATTTCTTATGTCCCGTCCGGTCAGAAATGTAACCTATGATCGCCGATGAGATCGCGAACGCGACCGTTGTCGCGCCGCTGATATAGCTTACCTGGGCGTTTGTCATAGGAATGGATTCCATGATCGCGGGCATCATAAAGTTCACTGCCAGACGGTTCAGATGCAGGAATCCCCAAGTCAGAGAAAACAGAACCACGATCCTTTTCTCATAACTTCTGTCATAGCTTTTCTCAGCCATCGTCTTTGTTTCCCTCCTTCACTTTCTTTTTCATTCGTTCAGACATCTGCGCATTGCCTTTCTGATATGCATCTTAAACTCTGAACTTAGGTGGAAAGTCAATAGAAAAGTGTGAAAATTTTATTTATCTTTCCAAAAAAGCAAAAAAAAACAGCACATCTTGGATTTTGTCGAATTTCAAAATTCAAGATGTGCTATATTCCTGCTTTTCCTACAAGTTTTCCCGCTTTTTCACGGGAAAATGAATCTTAGTCAAATACTGCTCCTCGCTGAAGGTATTGCTGATATCCATCAGATAATACTCCAATGGAGGTCCTGTGATCTCATACCCATTGTCTCCGATCCATTCTTCCAGATACTGATAGGTTTTCCGGCTCTTGCTGTAAGGACCGATGTGGATCGTGCTTGCTGTAAGGAATCCGCCAAACTGGCGCAGTTCCCGACACTGGAAACCGTCCGGCTTGATCACCGGAAGGCAGACTTCCAAATCTCCCTTTTCTTCACTGAACTGCCGTTCATACCCATCATGAAAAATGCCGATATAGGGCCCGATCGTATACAGATTATATTGGCTCCTCAGTCGCTGAAGTTCCAGACACCGGTCGGAAAAAAGATTCTCCGCGTTCACTTCGCTGGGATAGCGGGTATACAAAACCCACATTTCCTTCAGCGGAGCCACCTCTACCGGATAGAAATGTTCCACAGAAAACAAGGAAGTATCCGCCTCCACATCCAGGAAACTCCTGCCGTTTGTCACTCTCCGATACGCGTTCTGGGCGGATAGAAGCTTACTCTCCAGGTTTTCAATCTCTCCCTCGATCTCCCTTACTTTCTCTCGCAGACATTCCTCTAGCTGACGGTGGCTTTTCTTTTTCAAAATCTCCCGGATCTCTTCCAGAGATAATCCCAGAGATTTCAGATCTCGGATCGTCTGCGCCCGCTCTAACTGGTGGACGGAGTAATACCTGTATCCGTTGCTTTCATTGCGGATCGCGGGAATCAAAACCTGCTCCCGGTCATAATAACGCAGAGCGGTAATACTGATCCCTGTCAGCCTTGCCAATTCACCGATCGTATACTTTTGTTTCTTTCCTTGCATTAAGACCTTCCTAACAAAAACATAATATGATAAACCACGAGAAACCCTCTACTTAGGTTGAGGTTTTTGAAGAAACATTCCGCCCTTCTTACCCCCCCCCCGTATTTTACCATTTGTACTCTTAAGCTTGTCAATGATTTATCAAACAAAATCCTGACCAATTTTTCTTCTGTGTTTTTGTATAGAATTGACAAACGCTATATATCTATTTATCTTTTCAATGAGTAGATCCACAAGGCTTTGATCTGCCCCTCCAGCCGCTCAAACTCCCATAAGTTCTCTGTATTTTCTTTGCTAAAGGGATCATTGACCTTGATCTTTCCATCCTCATACCCTGCCAGCACGATAAAATGTCCCTTGTCCGTGAAATCTCCCGGCCCTACGCTGCAGATGATCGGATGGCCCGCCTGAAGCTGACTGACAACCGCTGTTTCTTCAATCTCTCCTTCATAGCATGTCAGACCCCAAGCCGCGCACCCATCGCTCATCAGCTTCCAGTAGGTATTATTTTCCTCATCCACGTATCCATTTGCCGTCCCATAGGCAGCTACACTGGCGGGAGTGATGGACGCATCTCCGGTAAGGCCGCTGGCCACCATGGAAGGGCAGGTAGGCCCGCAGCCGCTGACAGCCACGATGCTGGTTCCATAGGACGCGTATCCCCACCGCTCATCCCATTGGATCAGCTCTGGAATTTCCCCCTGGATCAAATCGTCCCCGATCGTCTGAGCAGGGGAACTGTCTTTCTTTTCTTCATAATTCGCTACGAATTCTATAGTCTCTTCGTTTTTATCCAGAAGTTCTATAACTCCGGCGGGATATCCCCGTTCCACCGCGGTCTTTTTCACCCTTGCCAGCCGTTCCCGGGGCGTCTCATCCTGAAGCGCTCTGTCTGTCTCCTGAAGCGTCCCTTTGATTCCTTCTGAACTGCTTATCGCCCCGCTGGTTTTCTGTTCTTCCGCAGAAGATCTTACTGTATATATGACCGGAATTGCCACTGCCAAAACCGCTAAAATCACGATTATAAGGATCTGTCTTTTCACCTGCTGCCTTCTTCTGGAATACTTCTTTTCTTTTGTCATATGGACCTCTCCTTATCGGAACTCTATTATACTATACCTGTTCCAAAAGAGGCAACTTAAGGTATTCTTAATTCTCTTTGAAGCCTTCTCCCCTCCCTCCGGCTTATTGCGTTTCCGAGCGCTGAAGGCTATAATGGGGCTATAAGAGAAGACAGGAGGCATGGCGCGGTTATGTTCCATTCTATGCATTACGTTTATGAAGTTTACAAAGAACGCAGTTTTTCCAAGGCAGCGGCTAATCTCTATATCAGCCAGCCCTCCTTGAGCGCTGCCGTCAAAAAAGTAGAAGAAAAGATCGGAGCGCCCCTGTTCGACCGCAGCGTCAGTCCGATCCAGCTGACCGAATGCGGAGAACACTATATCCGATCCGTGGAAGAGATCATGGATATCCAGAACCGATTTGAAAACTATCTGAATGACTTAAATGAATTAAAGACAGGACAGCTTTCCATCGGAGGCAGCAACCTTTTCGCCTCCTATATCCTGCCGCCCATGATCGCCCGGTTTACCAGGAAATACCCTCTGGTCAGAATCCATCTCACAGAAGCGGACACTCCTCAGCTTATGGAGCTGTTGTCCCGGGGGGCTTTAGATTTGGTCATCGACAACTGCCAGTTTCCGGAGTCTGTCTATCACCCTCATTTTCTCGCGGACGAGACCCTGTTGCTGTCAGTGCCGATAGCTTTCCCTTCTAACCAGCGGCTCTCCAGGTTTCTGCTGACCCAGAAGGATATCCTGGAGGGACGGCATCTGGATCCATCCTTTCCTTGTGTCTCTTTGAGGGAATTCCGTTTGGAACCTTTCATCTTCCTTCGTTCCGGCAATGACACCCGCTCCCGGGCAGAGAAAATCTGCCAGATGGAAGGGTTCTCTCCCAATGTGATCCTTAAATTAGACCAGCAGGTGACCGCTTTCAATATCTGCCGGTACGGCATGGGCATCACCTTTGTTGGAGATACGCTTATCCGACACATTGCCAATGTAGATGAATGCTGCTTCTACAAACTGGACAACCCTCAGACAAAGCGGAGCATCGTCTTCTACCACAAGCAAGCCAAGTATATGACCCGAGCAATGGAAGAATTTCTCAAAATCGCCGGACAGGACTAAGCCATTATCTCTGACAGAAGAATTCTTCAATCTGTCCCTGGATGATCTCCATAAGCCTTGTCCTGGACTCAATGCTGGCCCAGCCGATATGGGGTGTGATAAACAAACGCCTGCTGTCCCGGATCCTTTGAAGCGGATTATCCGGACTCATAGGTTCTTTCCTCAGCACATCCAGCCCCGCCGCCTGGATCTCACCTGATTCCAGTGCCTCTGCCAGATCTTCTTCCACCACAATAGGCCCTCTTCCTAAATTCAGGAAAATACAGCTTTTCTTCATCTTCTGAAAAGCCCTGGCATCGATCAGATCTTCCGTATTCTGATCCAATGGCGCATGGACGGAAATGATATCCGAAGTCCGAAGCAGCGTATTCAGATCTACCTGATGATAGCCCTCCTGTGGCGCGCTGCCCGATGCGGAAGCGTATACCACTTCTGCTCCGAATGTTTCCGCGATCTTTGCTACCTTTCTTCCGATATTTCCAAGCCCAATGATCCCCCACCGCTTTCCGTTCAATTCATAGAAACTTTCCGCGAAATGGGTAAAGATCGTATCATCTACATAACGGCCTTCCTTTACATAATCATCATAATAACGCAGCTTCTCCAGAAGATAGAACAGCATGGCAAAGGTATGCTGTGCCACCGACTGAGTCGAATAGCCGGCCACATTCCTCCAGGCGATTCCCCGTCTGTCCAGGTATTCCTTATCTAAATTGTTGGTTCCGGTGGCCGTCACACAAACCAGCTTTAAGTTCTTCGCGTTTCCAATGGTGGATTCATTGACCTCCACCTTATTGACGATGACCACATCCGCGTCCGCCGTCCGCCAAGGGACCTGCTCCGACCGGGAAAATCCATATTTTACCACTTCTCCCAGCCGATCGAAACCGGATAAGTCTATATCGTCACCTATCGTTTTCGCGTCCAAAAACACTATTTTCATACTTTTCCTCCCGCCGCTTTTGCTTTTACGCTTCCCGCAAACAAAATCATACTCAAAAAAGCCGCAAACGCTGACTATGCAACGCTTCCGGCTTTTCCAAGCAGATGACGGGAGTCGAACCCGCCTCCCCAGCTTGGGAAGCTGGTGTTCTACCGATGAACTACATCTGCTTAAGTGTGGCGGCAGGAGCGAAAACTTCTGTCGCTTCTTCTATTTTATCTTGAAATATTTAATCTGTCAATTTTTCTTCATGACAGAGGGATATAAATTAGGATACGATACCATTACTATTACAGGAAATGGTAACAGATTTCGTAAAATTTTTTTGGGTATTGTTTCTTGAATGAGTCGCAACAGCTGTTGCGGTTGCGGAAGAGCCATTTTTACTTGAAGTAACGGTTTTTATTTTCCATGAGGAGGAGGGGCATGTTGTACTATGAGAATAAGAGGTACATTTAGATGTGCGACCGTTATACGTGAATGTGGCCTTAATTGATACAGACCAAAGTGTTAAACCATTTTTGCTCTTATATTTTGAGGTCTTTGTTTTTGTTATGGATTTTGATGAAGAAAGGTAGGAAATATTATTAGAAAATGCAGGTGTACCAGTAATAATGGTTTCAAGATAGTCTCCATTTTCTAATAAATAAATCTGTTTTGACGATGTGATGTTGGCGGCCTGACTTTTTCTAGATAAGATAGAAAAAGAAAAACAAATAAAAAGTGTAACAAATAATAATCTTGTTGTAAAATTTTTCATAGCTATAATTCCCCCGTATTTAATCTGTAATTTCAGTTTCTTCGAAATAAATGGATTCGCGTTCAAAAACTTTATAAGTGCAGTAACTGTCGATACTATATACTGTTACAGCGATTAATGCAATCAAGAGAAATATGGCGATTCCTCTTTTTAACCATTTGGAAAGTTGTATTCTTTTAACAAAATCATTGATATCAATATTTGAAAAATAGGTATTGGAAATTTCACTTGGACGTCCGAAATCCTGATATAAATCATTTATCGAGAATACTTCTTTTTCTAGGCAGTAGTCATTAATTTGTTCCGAAAGTTTTTTTAGATGCCGTCGTTCCGGTTTTCCCATAATCGGAAAGAATGATTTTACTTCCTTCAAGTAGCGCTGTTTCAATTTACTCATTTAGATTGCCTCCCAAAAAATTAATTATGTGATTTACACCGTCAATCATGTTATTATAATTAGCTGTAATTTTTGTGAGATACTCTTTCCCGGTTTCTTCTAGATGGTAGTATACTCGTGTTCTTTTTTTCCCCACAAGTTTTGAGTATTCACTTATCAGATTTTCGTTTTCTAATTTATAGGTGACCGTGTAAATGGTATTAAGAGAAATA